>RCNF010002808.1_pt1 | contig 17183 bp, 10 predicted proteins | sample 2041311 | NCBI WGS metagenome assembly RCNF01 (sample SAMN09708228, study PRJNA481090) | Marine sediment metagenome, whole genome shotgun sequencing project. | biome: marine sediment; feature: ocean; material: sediment; isolation source: Sewage treatment plant 2 marine sediment (STP2) ... | reverse complement strand
CTGTTAATCAGAGGGTCCTTGGTTCGAGTCCAAGAGGAGGAGCTTAATAAAGAAAGGCTTTAAGAGTATTTATACTTTTAAGGTCTTTTTTTATTTGCACTCAATTTGCACTCAGAAGTTAAATTAATAGAATTTGTTTCTATTTAATGCAAGACAAGAATTTCTTCATTGAATTAAAATAAATTTTTCAAAGTAATCTTTTCGTCTTTGAAAAAATTTCATAGTATGTTTGTTTTTAGGCATACGGTTTGGAATCTATTACAAGAATTCCTTTTCGAGATATTATTTATTAGAACTAACTACAATTACCCGCAAATAAATCAGGAGTCACTATTTAATAATTTCAAATTACCCCCTATTTTACCACTTTATATTTAACGCTATTTATTAGCATTTGAAGCTTAAGAAAAATTACAAACTCGTTTATCATATACTTTAAATGATTTAAGTCCGAACATTTTTTTTAGAAATAACTCATTAAGGCCAGCATACCATTAAACCTTTTAACAAGAGCAATCAATTAAAATTTCATGCGCCATTTACGCAAGAAAAAAATTTGATGAGTTTGTATGAAAAATAAATCTTAAATTTAGTGTTTAAGTAATAGTAATTTATGACTGATCATTTCGTAATACTCCCGCTTGCTGATTTATTGAAAATTCTTTTAAATCAGTATGATAAATCCAATAGTATTTTGGGGATATCTGAATCTTTATTTTTCAGTCCTGAACCAAATGATTCATTTCGTGTGAGTCGATTTGGAAGCCTGTTGGAAACGCCAATCGGAGTTGCTGCCGGACCACAAACACAACTTGCACAAAATATTGTTGTGGCATGGTTGACAGGTGCAAGATTTATTGAATTAAAAACCATACAAACACTTGACGAACTTAAGGTTTCAAAACCTTGTATAGACATGCAGGACGAAGGATACAACTGTGAGTGGTCACAAGAATTAAAAATACCACAATCCTTTGATCAGTATCTCAATGCCTGGATTATAATCCATATTTTAAAAGATAAATTTGGTTGGGGAAACAATAATGACCTGGGTACTATTTTTAACATGAGTATTGGTTATAATTATGAAGGAATACTCAAAGAAAATGTACAGTGGTTCTTTAACAAGATGGCAGATGCATCAGAGGAATTGAAGGTAAAGATTGAAAGTGTAAAGTCCATATATCCAAATGTTACAAACCTTGATATCAACCCATGTATTTCGAACAACATAACGCTTTCTACAATGCATGGTTGTCCTGCTGACGAAATTGAAAAAATAGGTGAATATTTAATAACTGAAAAGAAACTACACACAGCGATCAAATTAAATCCTACTTTACTTGGCAAAGAGAGGTTGATGGAGATTATGCAAAATTCAGGTTTTGAGACTGATGTTCCGGATATTGCTTTTGAACATGACTTGAAATTTAAAGATGCCATTAACATCATAAAAAATCTGCAACAAAAGGCTGATGAAAACCAGGTTCAGTTCAGTGTTAAATTAACCAATACCTTAGAAAGCCTCAACAATAAAGATGTATTTGATTCAAATGAAAAAATGATGTATTTGAGTGGCAGGGCTTTGCATCCAATATCAACGAATGTTGCCTACAAACTTCAAAGTGAATTCAAAGGTAAATTAGATATGTCCTTTTCTGGAGGAGCTGATGCCTTTAATGTTGCCGATCTTGTTAACTGTGGACTAGAACCTGTTACCATTTGTACGGATCTATTAAAACCGGGAGGATATGGAAGGCTTAAGCAGTATATTGAAGAACTAAGAAAATATAGCTTTACAAATAAATCTTCACTATCGTTACTTAATAATTTAAAAGAATATACTGATAGAATCTTCAACAAAAACGATTATAAAAGAACCTCCATTCAGGATCCAAGCATAAAAACAAATAGAACTCTTGGCAATTTCGATTGCATACATGCACCATGCGTAGATACCTGTCCAACAAATCAAGGCATCCCTGATTACTTGTATTATACTTCACAGGGAGACTTTGAAAAGGCAGCGCAAGTCATCAATCAAACGAATCCATTTCCAATTACTACTGGGATGATATGTGATCATTTATGCCAAAGTAAATGTACACGCATTAATTATGACAGTCCGGTTTTAATAAGAGAAGTAAAAAGATTTATCGCTGAAAATGATCGTCATGTAAAAAATGATGTTAAAAAGGTGAATAATAATCTTGATAATAGAAAAGCCTCCATAATTGGGGCAGGGCCATCAGGATTGTCTTGTGCCTATTTTTTAGCTAAAGCAGGAATGCAGGTTGATGTTTATGAAGCTAAAAGTAAGCTCGGGGGAATGATTTCAGGAGCTTTGCCTAGTTTTAGACTTACCGACGAGGCTATAAAAATTGATACGGATGCCATTTTAAGCCTTGGCGTAAAAGTTCATTATAATTATGATGTAACTGCACGATCATTTGCTGATATACATAAAAACGCCGACTTTGTTTATATAGGAGCAGGTGCTTCGAAATCTACAAAACTAAATATTCCCGGAATAAGTGCTCACGGAGTATTTGATCCGCTCACTTTTCTTTTTAAGGTGAAAAATGGGGACAACAATGGCATTGGAAAAAATGTGGTTATTTTAGGCGGTGGTAACACAGCTATGGATGCCGCAAGAACTGCATATCGTTTAGTTGGTGATAATGGAAAAGTAACTATTGTTTATAGAAGAACCATCAAACAAATGCCTGCCGACCAAGGTGAAATTAAAGCGGTTATAGCAGAAGGCATCGACATATTAGAACTCACCTCTCCTCTAAAGGTTAATGGAATAGATGGCAAAATTGAATCACTTTCTTGTTGTCGTATGAAACTGGGTGAAAAAGATGAATCTGGTAGGGCAAGACCTGTTAAAATTCCTGATTCAGATTTTGAATTAGAAGTGGATACACTAATTCCTGCCGTTGGCCAGGAGATTGACATTGATTTTTTTGATGGTACATACTTAAAAACAAAACAGGGAAGTTATGAAACTTTGGTGCCCAATGTTTTTATTGGCGGTGACGCTTTAAGGGGAGCTTCAACTGCAATTAATGCCATTGGAGATGGAAGAAAAGCAGCGCAGGAAATTATTGATAAAGCAGGCATTGATTTCCAAACAAATCAAATTTTTAAAAGAGAACAACAAGACCCCGTACAGCTTGTAGAATATAAGACAAAAAGAATTTTATCACAAAATATCGTTGAGACAAGTCTCTCAGATAGGAAAAATTTTAATATGATAACTACTGCATTAACCAAAGAGGCGGCAATGAAAGAAGCTGCTCGATGTTTATTGTGTGATGAAATTTGTGATATCTGTACTACTGTTTGTCCAAATATGGCATTTTTCTCGTATGAAATAGAACCTGTAAACCTTAAACTGCAAAAAGTTGTTTCCTTTGAAGATAACCTAACAGTTAGTGAAGGGGCAAAATTTGAAGTAAAACAGCAACATCAGATACTTCATATTGCTGATTGGTGCAACGAATGTGGTAATTGCGATACCTTCTGTCCTACATCCGGATCTCCGTACCGTGATAAGCCACATTTATACCTTGTAAAAGAAATATTTGAAAAGGAAAAGGATGGTTATTACATTGATTCCAATGATGAAAGATCTGAGATACTCCACTATGACAATAAGGAGTTATTCAAGCTTGAGGTTTCAAAACAATTTACATTATTCACAACCAATCATTATATAATTAAATTAAGAAATAATGATTTAAAAATAATTGACATAAAAGTAAAAGTAAAATCGAACTCAGAAATAGACTTAAAGATAGCTGCTAAAATGAGTGTAATTTTAAAGGGAGCCAATGCTTTCTTAAAAGCTTAATAAGTAAAAAAATAAATATTTAAATGAAAACGCAAGAACAAGTACTAAAGAACACAATCCAAAGATGTCGTGAGAAGCAAATTATATTGCCTACCTATGAACAAATGCGTAATCCGGGTCTAATCCCGGGAAAAATTAAAGATGAGTTAAAAAATATAGGATTATGGGATTTGAATTCACTCAACCTATTTCGTATCAACTGGAAAAATGACCCTGTACATTCAGGCGGCGGTTTTGGTGATGTCAATTATATTGAATTACCATCTGAACTGACCGGTGTAAAGGCACGGATAATTCTTCTGATTGGTAAATATTTTCCTACGGGAGCCCATAAAGTTGGAGCAACTTTTGGTCCGTTAGTAGAAAAATTAATTACCGGAAGGTTCGATCCTACCAGCCAAAAAGCCCTTTGGCCATCTACTGGTAATTATTGCAGAGGTGGAGCATATGATTCCTATTTGCTTGGTTGCGAGTCAATTGCTGTACTTCCTGAAGGTATGTCAAAGGAACGTTTTGACTGGCTTGATAAAGTAGGAGCAGAAGTATTTGCCACACCGGGAACAGAAAGCAACGTGAAAGAAATTTACGATAAAGTAAAAGAGTTAATAGCTGAAAGGGGCGATAAGATTGTTAATCTTAATCAATTCGAAGAGATCGGAAATCCTATGTGGCACTATGCTGTTACCGGCCCTGCAATGGAGGAGGTATTTAATGCTGTAAAAAAAGAGAATGATCGTTTTTCAGGAATGTTCTTAACGCAAGGATCTGCAGGAACTTTAGGTAGCGCAGATTATCTAAGAGAAGTATTCCCAAATATGAAAGTATGTGCAGGAGAAGCATTGCAATGTCCGACCTTGCTAGAAAATGGTTATGGAGAACATCGAATTGAAGGTATCGGTGATAAGCATGTACCCTGGATTCATAATATAAAAAATATGGATATGGTTGCCGGTATAGATGATAATCCAAATATCCGATTGATGAGACTCTTCAATGAAAAAACAGGGATAGATTTCCTTAAGAATGAATTAAAAATTGATCCTTCTATTGTTGAGAAATTGAACCTGTTGGGTATATCTTCAATAGCCAACTTGATGGGATCTATAAAGCTTGCAAAGTACTACGAAATGGATGAGAATGATGTTGTATTTTCTGTTGCCACAGATTCTATGGATATGTATCAATCGCGTTTAGTTGAAGAGCAAAATAATAAAGGTCATTTTTCAAATAGAGATGCTGCAGTAAGTCTCGAAGCTGATATGCTTGGATTAAATATTGACCACATGATTGAAATGAATTATTATCAGAAAAAGCGCATGCATAACCTAAAATATTTCACCTGGATAGAACAGCAGGGAAAAACAGTTGAAGAACTGAATGCACAATGGTATGATGAAAATTACTGGAAATCTCGTTACAGTCAGGTTGCTAATTGGGATGAAAAGATCAGGGAATTCAATGATAAAACAGGTGTTCAAAAAAAATACATGTAGCACAAATTAATAAAACTATATGATGGAAAGGGACAAATTTTATTACGAATGTATAGACTGTAATACCCAATATGAGCGGTCAGAGGTAACATACCTTTGTCCCGTTTGTAGTCAGTCAAATTCTGCTAATTTGCCTCCAAAAGGAGTACTTAAAACTAAGTATAAGTACGACCAGCTCATTGCTGGTGGAATTTCTTTTGAGGAATTGAAAAACAATAAATTCTTGGATCTGCTCCCTATTGACAAGATAGAAAGTTTGCCAAACCTTCATATAGGAAATACGCCAAATTATTTAGTAGATAAGATTGATAATGTAGCATTACCATTCAATTTATTTTTGAAAGACGACTCTCAGAATCCCACTTACTCCTTTAAAGACAGAGCTTCTGCTCTGGTGTCTGCATTTGCAAAAGAAAATGGTATTGATACTATTCTGACAGCCTCAACAGGAAATGCTGGATCCTCATTGGCAGGAATTTGTGCTGCTCAAGGGCAAAAAGCCATAATTCTAGTTCCGGAATCTGCTCCTATCGCTAAAATGACCCAAATATTAATGTATGGAGCTACTATCATTCCTGTGAAGGGTAACTATGATGATGCTTTTGATCTAAGTATGAAGGCAACCGAAGCATTTGGTTTATACAACAGGAATACCGCCTTTAATCCATTGACTATTGAAGGAAAAAAAACCGTCGCATTTGAACTTTTTGAGCAATTGAATTATACAATTCCTGACAGGATTTTTGTTCCTGTTGGAGATGGCGTAATAATATCAGGCATCTACAAAGGTTTTGAAGATCTACTCAAACTTAATTTTATTGACCATATACCAATTATCGTAGGTGTACAGGCTGAAAAAAGTAATAATCTGGTTAGGAATTTGGAATCTAAGGAATTCGAGGTTGAGAATAGCACTACTATTGCAGACTCCATTTCCGTCGATATACCACGTAATTTTAACATGACTCAGAAGTATTTAAAGAACTTTAATGGTGAGTGTTTGACCGTTTCTGACGATGAAATTTTGAAAGCTTCAGCAATTTTAGCATCCAACACAGGATTATTTGCAGAACCGGCAGCAGCCGCAGCTTTTGCAGGGTTTTATGCTTATATGAGATCCAATAAACTTGCTGATAATTCAAACAATGTTGTAATGCTTACCGGTAGCGGTTTAAAAGATTTAAAGGCAGTGAATGAAATAATTACAATGCCAAAACCTATTGAGCCAACCATTGAAAATCTGAAAAAATTATTAGCATGATCTCCTTTACATTAAACGGTGAAAATCAAGCCTATAACGGCAATCCGGATATTTCATTATTGAATTATCTAAGAGACCAGAAGCACCTAACTGCTACTAAGGATGGTTGTGCTCCTCAGGCGGCATGTGGTTCATGTACCGTGGAAATTAATGGAAAAGCAAAACTATCATGTGCGGTAAAAATGCATAAACTTCAGGATTCAGAAGTTTTTACTCCTGAGGGTTTCCCTGTTTATGTTTTGGAAACTATTGCAAAAGCCTTCGTGAATAAAGGAGCTGTACAATGTGGTTTTTGTATTCCCGGTTTTATCAGCAGAACAAAGGTGCTGCTTCAAGATAATCCGCAACCCACAATTGAAGAAATACGCATAGCGCTTAAGCCTCATTTATGCAGATGTACAGGTTACAAAAAAATTGAGGAGGCAATAGTGACGGCAGGAGATGCTATTCGAGAAAATAAAAAACTGGAAATCAATAAAACATCAGGGAAAATTGGTGAGTCACAGCCTAAATATGATGCTTACAATACTGCAATTGGGAAACGAAATTTTGTAGATGATATTTACCTGGATGGAATGCTTTTTGCAGCGCTAAAATTCAGTGATCACCCAAAGGCAATTGTGCGTAAAATTGACACTTCAAAGGCAGAAAAATATCCTGGAGTTCAGAGGGTTTTTACTGCAAAAGATATACCAGGAGAACAAAAAGTGGGATTGATTCTTCAAGACTGGTCAGTTATGATAGCAGAAGGTCAGGTCACGAACTATATAGGTGATGTACTGGCCGGCGTTGTGGCAGAATCAAACACCATAGCACGTGAAGCTATTGATCTAATTGAGATTGAATACGAAATTCTTGAACCTGTAACAGATGTTTTTAAAGCAATAGATGGAGACCGGGTGCATCCGGAAAGGCCAAACAATTTTGACACTACACAATTTACTTTTGGTGATGTTGAAAATGCATTAGAAGCAGCATTTGTTAGTTCCGGTAACTACGAGACACAACGTGTGGAACACGCATTTTTGGAGAAAGAAGCGGCTGTTGCAAAACCAGATGGTAAAGGAGGCATTGAACTTTTTAGTCAGAGTCAAGGTGTATATGAGGATAGAAGGCAAGTAGCAATGATATTGGGAATACCTGAAAATAAGGTACGCGTAATCCTTGTTCCAAATGGAGGTGGTTTTGGAGGAAAAGAGGACTTAAGCGTGCAAGGACAAACATCCTTATTTGCTTTTTTATTAAACAGTGAAACTCACATTGAGCCGTGAAGAGTCAATAAGGTTACATCCAAAAAGACATCCGGTATTTATGGATATTACGGTTGCTGCTGGTAAAAATGGGATGTTAACTGCTTTGAAACTTAAGGCAGTTGGTGATACAGGTGCATACGCTTCTGTCGGGATGAAAGTGTTGGAACGATTAGCAGGACATGCCTCAGGAGGATATTACATTCCTAATGTTGATATTGAAGCTAAAACAGTATACACAAATAACATCCCAAGTGGGGCAATGCGTGGTTTTGGAGCCAACCAAGTGGCATTCGCTCTTGAAAGTTGTATAGACGAAATCTGCCGATTAGGAAATTTAGATAGATGGAAATTCCGATATGACAATGCACTTGTTGACGGTTTAACAACTTCAACTAGACAAAAACTAAAGGGTGTAGGAATTCGTGCTTGTCTCGATGCAATAAAGAATGACTTCTATAATGCCAAACACGTTGGTCTTGCCTGTGCAATTAAGAATTCAGGCGTTGGAAACGGAATGAAAGATGAATCGAAAGTAATCATCGATGTCATTTCTGATCAAAAGATTATCCTCCAACATGGATGGACTGAAATGGGACAGGGCGTACACAATATGGCTTTACAAACATTATGTGAAGAAACTGGCATAGACCCTTTAATTATTGAAGTAATAGTTGATACAGATGCTCAGATAAAAACAGGGATGACGACTTCATCTCGAGGAACAGCAATGGTTGGGCTTGCAGTTATAAATGCATGTAGGAGCTTAAAATGTGATTTGGAAACAAAATCTTTAAATGAACTGAAAGGTAAAACTTATCGAGGTGAGTTTGTTTGTGACTGGACCACCAAACCAGGCACTGGTGTCAAAGATCCTGTCATTCATTACTCCTATGGTTATGCCGCTCAGCTATGTGTGCTGGATGAAGAAGGCAATATTTCAAAAATAGTTGCTGCTCATGATGCAGGGAAAATTATGAACAAGATGCTTTTTGAAGGACAGATTGAGGGAGGAGTTCATATGGGAATTGGCTATGCTATATCAGAAAATCTCCCTATGAAAGATGGTTATTTGAAAACTGATAAAATGCGTAAGCTAGGTGTTTTGCGTGCCCACGAAACTCCTGAGATTGTAGTTAAAGGAGTAGAAGTCAAAGACCCTATCGGACCCTATGGTGCAAAAGGTATTGGAGAAATTGGATTGGTTCCTACGGCTGCTGCAATTGCAAACGCCTACTATGCATATGATGGAATTAAAAGAATGAAATTACCACTGAAAAGATAGATCAATTAGAGATAAAAAGTAAGCAAGAATATGTCACTAATATTAAAAAACGTTTGTTTTATAAATTATGAAAACCTCAGTTTTTCAGAGGCACACTTGAAAGTAGAATCTGGTAAAGAAGGCTCATTGATATTCTTTGATAAAAATAAATTTGATGATATTCAGATTCACAAAGATGATGAGGTTATGGATTGTGAAGGCAAATATGTCACTAAATCATTCGCAGTAGGACATCACCATGCTTATTCTGCATTGGCAAGAGGAATGCCCGCACCAAAAAATAATGCCTCAAACTTTTTTGAAGTATTAAAATACATTTGGTGGAACATTGACAAAGCACTTGACAGAGACATCATAGAGGCATGTGCACTGGCAACTGCTATGGCTTGTGCAAAGGCAGGATCAACTTTTGTAATTGATCATCATGCTTCTCCTAATTTCATCAAAGGATCTTTGGACCTAATTGCTGATGCTTTTGAAAAAGTAGGAATAGATCATTTGTTATGCTACGAAATCACAGATAGAGATGGTCTTGATAAAGCACAACAAGGGCTAGATGAAACAAAAGAATACTTAAACAAAAATAAAGGCCTTGTGGGGCTACATGCGTCATTTACTGTGGGTAATACAACCCTGAAAAATGCAGTTGACCTCATGAAAAACACCAATTCAGGTATTCATATTCATGTTGCTGAAGATACATATGACCAGATTCATTGTATGGAGCATTATAACAAGCGTGTTGTTGAAAGACTTCAGGAATTCGGAGTCCTTGATTCTTCAAAAACCATTTTGGGGCACTGCCTACATATTAATGATACTGAGCGTAAGATTATTTACGATTCACCGGCATTTATAGTACAGAATACGGAAAGCAATCTCAATAATAATGTTGGGTATTTTAATTCAAAAGGATTAGGAAAAAATATAATGCTTGGAACAGACGGCATGCACAGCGATATGCTAAGAAGCTCCCACGCAGCATTTTTTGTCGGTCAAAGCAATGACCAAATTGACTTTATGGAGGCACATACCAGATTTAGGGAGGTTCATAATTATTTACACTTGAATAAGTTTGAAGGCGATGGGGAAAATAATCTGGTAGTACTGGACTATAACCCTCCCACAGAAATGAATGATGGTAATTTTTTGGGTCATTTTATTTTCGGCTTAACGTCAAATCATGTTCAACATGTAATATCAAATGGAAAATTAATTGTAAAGGATAAAGTAATTCAAACAGTAAATGAAAAAGAGGTGCTACAATTCACCAAAGAACAATCCAAAAGATTATGGAAAAGATTATAAGAAATTCATGATGGATTCGTGATTTATAACCCAATTGGAAAATTCAATTTTTTCATTATATAGTCACACAATAGAAAAGTATAAAATAACTTAATTAATAAATATGGAACAAATTTTTTCAAGAATTAAAAGTCTTTCTGAGAAGTACAAAGACTACACTGCAAACAACCTTTCTAAACTAGTTCAAATCAAATCACTAAGCACCCAAGAAAAGGATGTGCAACTGGAATTGAAAAATCAAATGGTTGAAGCCGGATTTGATGAAGTAACCATTGATGGTCTGGGGAATGTTATTGGCAGAATTGGTAATGGAAAAAGAATACTCGCCATTGATGGACATATGGATACAGTCGACAATGGCAACTTAGATAATTGGGATTTTGATCCACTTGGTGGAGAAATAAAAGATGGATTTGTGCATGGTCGTGGAACTGTTGACCAGGAAGGTGGTCCTGCCGCTTTTGTGACTTCTGGGAAAATTTTAAAGGAATTGGGTTTTGACAAAGACCTGACCATTTATTTTGTTGGTAGTGTCATGGAAGAAGACTGTGATGGTCTTTGCTGGAAATACATTGTTGAAGAAGATAAGATCAAACCCGATTTTGTGATCAGCACAGAGCCAACAAATCTGAATATTTACCGTGGGCATAGAGGAAGAATGGAAATGCACGTCACTTTTAATGGTATTTCATCTCATGGTTCTGCACCTGAACGAGGTGAAAATGCCATTTACATGGCTTCTAAAATTGCGCTCGAAATTGAGAAGTTAAATGAGCGCTTAGCGTATGATGAATTTTTAGGTAAGGGGAGTGTAACGATTTCAGAATTTGTTTCGGGTAGCCCATCGTTGTGTGCAGTTGCTGATTTTGCCAGAATACACCTGGATCGAAGATTAACCTGGGGAGAAACAAAAGAGTCAGCAGTAAAAGAAATAGAAGAATTGATCAAAGGGATGAATGCAAAAGTTGAAGTTCTTGATTATTCTGAAACAGCTTATACTGGCCTCACTTACGGAATGGAAAAATATTATCCTACATGGAAAATACCTGTGGATCATGACATTGTACAGGTTGGATTAAAATCGTTTAATAAACTCTTTGGAAAGAAACCTAAAGTTGATAAATGGACTTTCTCAACCAATGGGATAGCAACCAATGGGATTTATGGAATCCCAACAATTGGTTTTGGTCCTGGAAACGAGGTGCTAGCTCATGCTCCTAACGAGAAAGTTGCAGTTAGTGATTTAGTAACAGCATCAGCATTTTATGCTGCCTTTGCTTATGAACTTAGTGAGCTCGAATAAGTTTTTAATTGAACACAGAAATAAAAGAAAGACACATGAATATAAAAGAAAAAATTGAAGCTTTAGAGAATTTGGATTCAAAGCTTTTCCAAAAGGATTTTCTACTTACATGGGAGAAAAGTAGTGATGATTTGAAAGCCATCCTCGAAATTGCAGATATTTTAAGACAAATGCGTGCCCAAAACATATCACCGCGGGTTTTTGATTCGGGACTGGCTGTTTCAATTTTCAGAGATAATTCTACTCGCACTCGTTTTTCTTATGCTTCTGCAGCCAACCTTCTTGGATTGACGGTGCAGGATATGGACGAAGAGAAATCACAAATTGCCCATGGAGAAACAGTTAGGGAAACAGCAAATATGATCTCTTTTTTAACTGATTTTATCGGAATTAGGGATGATATGTATTTAGGAGAAGGCAATAAGTATATGCGCGAAGTTGCTGATGCTCTGGACGAAGGTTTTAAGAACAAGGTGTTGCCTTCACGACCTGGAATTGTAAACCTCCAGTGCGATCAGGATCATCCAACACAATCAATGGCTGACTTGCTGCATTTAAAAAATGAATTTGGTTCACTGGAGGCTTTAAAAGGCAAAAAAATAGTGATGAGCTGGGCTTACTCTCCCAGCTATGGGAAACCAATGTCGGTACCACAAGGTATCATTGGTTTAATGACACGGTACGGGATGGATGTTGAATTGGCATATCCTGAAGGGTATGATCTTATTCCTGAGATTGTTGATTTAGCTAAAAAAAACGCAAAAGAAAGTGGTGGGTCTTTTAAGGTCAGTCATAATATGCATGAAGCAATTAAAGATGCAGACATCGTATATCCAAAAAGCTGGGCTCCTTATCATATAATGGAACAGCGTACTCAGTTATTAAAAAATCAAGACACCAAAGGTCTCGGTGAACTGGAACAACAAGCCTTGTTAAATAATGCAAAATTCAAAGATTGGGAATACACTGATGAAATGATGAAGGAAACAAAGAAGGGTGATGCTTTATACATGCATTGCCTGCCAGCCGATATATCAGGAGTTTCGTGTAAAGAAGGAGAGGTTGAAGCAGATGTTTTTGAAAAATACAGGATAAAAACCTATCATGAAGCAGGTTACAAACCATATATTATAGCTGCCATGATGTTTGCCAATAAATTTAAAAGTCCGGCCATAGTACTTCGAAATATATTGAATAGAGGATTAGATAGAGTAAGTTTTTAATTACTTCTCATTGAAAACTAAATTAGTAGAACTGTTTTATTTTTTATTGAATACCTTAGGCGAAAATAAAACAATTGTAATTTTTTATATATAAAATACATTCTATGGATATAGATATATTAGCTTGGATTGGATATATTGGGTCAGGTATCATAGCCACTTCAATGATGATGAATTCTATTGTAAAATTTAGATGGATCAATCTTTTAGGAGCCACAACTTTTGCAACCTATGGATTCTTTATTGATGCAATACCAGTTATTGCCTTAAATGGATTTATTGTATCCGTAGATATTTACTTCCTTTTTAGAATATACACGAAAAGTCATCTTTTTGAAACACTTGAAGTACGTGGAGACAATAAATATTTGCTAAGATTTCTAAATTATCACAATAAAGAAATTCAAAATTTTTTCCCAGGTTTTGTTTATAAACCTGAGATGAATACTGTGAGTTTTTTTGTATTGAGAAATATGGCGGTATCAGGGTTGTTTTTAGCGCACCGGATAGATGAGAAAACATTAAATGTTGGCCTGGATTATGTAATTCCTGAATATCGCGATTATCGAAATGGTAAATATGTTTACCATCGATTAAAAGATCGTTTTATTAAAGACGGATTTAATAAGGTCGTTTCAAAAAGTAATGCGCCTAAGCATGTTGGTTATTTAAAAAAACTTGGTTTCGAGAACAAGGGAAATGGTTTATTTGTAAAGGAACTGTAAAACTCAATGCTATGAGATTACTCATAAAAAAAATGGAATAATTGTCAATGCCTCCAATAGCTTAAAAGCAGATATATATTGTAGCTTCTGAATTAAAAGAGATTGATAAAAAACTTTGGGAGGAGTTTTTGAGGATTTATTCATTAATGAAAACTCTGAATTAATAAGAATTTTTTCTATTTTTATAGAACTCAAATATTAAAAAAAGGCATACAATTCGGTTACCTTAAAAATTGACAAGTTGTCAATTAGTTGGATTTAAAGATGTTACCTTCCTTGGTTCGAGTCCAAGAGGAGGAGCAAAAAAAACCACTTCATATGAAGTGGTTTTTTAATTTCTATTCTTGTTTAACTTTAATTTGTTCGACAACCTTAAAGTTTGTTCTTCTGTTCAATTGATGTTCTTCTTCGGTACATTTTTTACCATCTCCACAATCATTAACTAATTGCTCTTCACCTAAACCATCACTGGTAAGCCGGTCTGCATCAATACTTTTAGATATAATATATTCTACGCTTGATTTAGCTCTTCTTTTCGATAATCTGTTATTATAAGATCTAGGACCTCTTGCATCAGTATGTGAAGTTGCATGAATTTTTAATTCAGGATATTTGTTCATCACTTCTATTACTTTGTCCAATTCATCAGCCGCATCCAGTCTAATATTAGACTTGTCAAAATCAAAATAGATTACATCAATATTAACCAATAGCTCATCACCAACCAAAATAAATTCTGTTGAAAGATCGATATTTTGTATTATAGCCGGAGCATCCAAGTCATTGACTGTTCTAACTTCCAGTTCTTTTCTCAAATAACCCTCATAAGTGGCAACCAATGCATAAATTCCATTACATGGAACATCAAAACTGTAGGTTGCATCGTCTTCATGCGAGGCAGTTATTTGTAATTGATTCCCCTTACTATCCAAAATGACTACGATTGCGCCAGGAATAAGTTCTTGTGTATCTTTATCTCTAACAACTCCTTTAATAGTTTGTAAACATTCTATAAATAATTCTTCATCTTCATTAAATGAATATATATCATCATCTCCCTTACCCTCTATTCTATTCGAAGAGAAAAACCCCTTGTGAACCTCATCTTGTATGATATATGCGAAATCATCTTTAGCACTATTTATCGGTTGTTCTAAATTTATCGGTGTTGAAACCGTATTGTCAAATATTTTACTTGCAAAAACATCTAAATTACCATAACCCGCATGGCCTTGTGATGAAAAATATAAAATATTATCATCACTTATAAATGGGAACATTTCACGCTCTTCAGTATTTATTCTTGACCCCATATTTTTCGGTTCTCCATAGGTGCCATCTTCATTAACATCAACTACAAAAATATCTGTTTTTCCCAGTGATTCAGGCCTGTCAGATACAAAATATAATTTCGTTTCATCTCTATTTAATGCTGGGAGTCCTGATTGAAATTCGTCACTATTAAATGGTAGTTTTTGAACATTTATCCATTCTCCATTTTCATTTATAGATGATTTATAGAGCTGAACAAAACCTATCCCTTTACTACTTCTAATTATTTTTTCCTCATCATCATAGTTATTGGCACTAAAATAAACGGTTTTAAAATCTTTGGTAAAAGTTACCATTGCTTCATGCAATCTTCTATTCACTGCACCTGGTAAGCTTCGCTTATTTACAATTTGACCGGTACTATCAATGTCGCCAACATACAGATCCAAATAGGCCTGATTATTTTCCCTCCATACTGTTTTTATAAATGTAACCTTTTCACTAGGCGAAGCAAAAACTATTTGGTCGTCACCCAAAAGACCAACTCCAAAATTTGCTTCCTTTGTGTTTATATTCAAACTTTTTATACTGTGTTTTCCGGGAGTCGTTTGGGCTCCAATAAACAAAACACATAACATTAAACCAATAGTGATAATTTTTTTCATGATAATTAATTTTAACTAGAAAAATCTAGGTGATTTTATATTTTTTTCAGATGAAAATATGTCCCATAACAAAAAGGCTTCATGACTACCATCATTGAATTCGCCTAAATTTGATAATGTATAATCATAAGCGTAACCCATTCTAAACCCTCTAGCTATTTGAAAAGTTACTAATGCACCCAAGGAATCCTCCAATCGGTAACTAGCTCCTAATTCTAACTTTTCATTGAATAAAAAGTTAGCGGATAAATCTACCGATAAAGGTACACCGGATACAGCTTTTATCATAGTAGAAGGTTTAAATTTTAAATTACTTGTTAAGTCGAATACATAACCACTTGTTATAAAATAATGCATTTTTTCAGATACTTCTGATATTTTTCCGTTTTTAGTTTTTATATGTGATACTTCCAACATATTAGGCACTGATAACCCAGCATAAAAATTGTCTGTATAATAGAAGGCTCCAGCCCCAAAATTTGGATTGGTTGAATTAATATTATCATTAAAAGCAGGGTCGCTTGTCTGTACCGTGGTTAATGAAAATAAACCGATATTTTTTAGCGTTACACCACCTTTTAATCCAAAAGCTAATTTGCCTTCATCTGAAGTTTTTATAGAATAAGAAAAATCTGCATATATATTTTGTTCTTTAACAGGTCCATTCTCATCAGATATAGCCGATAACCCCCACCCAATATTTCTATTTAAGGGTGAATGAGCAGAAAATGTAAGTGTTTCAGGGGCTCCATTTAAGCCAGTCCATTGTGTTCTGCCTAATAAACCTATACTTAAGGTTTCTCTAGATCCTGCATAGGCAGGATTAACCACATTCATATTATACATATAATGAGTATAATGCGGATCCTGTTGCCCATAACTTTGATCTATGAATACAGCTGTAATTATAAATAGTGTTAAGTAAATTTTTTTCATTTAGCAATTCGTTTATCTATTAAGATATATCCAGTCTGTTAGGGGTTCAATATTATCTTGATTAAAATAAAGTACATAATAATAAGTACCTGTTGGTAATGAATTATTTCCACCTACGGTTAGTCTACCATCAGAATAGCCATCCCACCATAGAGGTTCTGATCTTCCCTCATTATTATATGTATAAACTTTATTACCCCATCTGTTAAATATTTCCATTTCAAAATTTGGAAACAAATAACCTAACCCAGGTATAATAAAAGTATCGTTAATTGCATCTCCATTGGGCGAGAAACCTTCAGGTATTAACAGACCTATTGGATTTAGAGTAACACTGGCTTGATCATCTTCAGCAGGGGCATTATTATTAACTTCAGAATCAGGATCAAAACTGTCAGACGTAATAATTTCAGCCGTATTTGTATAATCTTCAATTAAACTTACTATTACGCTAATATTCAATGAAACAGAACTATCATTCCCTAAACTTCCAATTGACCAAATACCTGTAGAGGGATCGTAATCACCAAAAGAATCATCAGAAATCCAAATAAAACCTTGTGGTAGTTGATCACTTACGGTTACATTTGAAACGTCACTAGG
>RCNF010000709.1_pt1 | contig 17200 bp, 16 predicted proteins | sample 2041311 | NCBI WGS metagenome assembly RCNF01 (sample SAMN09708228, study PRJNA481090) | Marine sediment metagenome, whole genome shotgun sequencing project. | biome: marine sediment; feature: ocean; material: sediment; isolation source: Sewage treatment plant 2 marine sediment (STP2) ... | reverse complement strand
TAAAAATTCACGCGGTTTTACACTGGACTCACGTCTTGATATACCTGCTAACACTGACATAAAACAGGTAACCACGTTTATTATTTTCTGTCATTGTTTCACCTGTACTAAAGAAACCATTACTACCTTTCGCTTGAGTCGTTTGCTTGCCGAAAAAGGTTTTGCTGTTTTACGTTTTGACTTTACCGGCCTGGGAAACAGCGAAGGTGATTTTGCAGCGAGTAACTTTTCTACCACGCAGGATGATTTGCACAGTGCCATCAACTTTCTTGGCAAAAACTATCAAATGCCTTCTTATTTAATGGGTCATAGTTTAGGCGGCACAACTGCATTATCAGTAGCACAGGATTACAGCAATATCAAAGGCGTAGTAACCGTCGCATCACCCAGTCTACCGGATCATGTTCTGCATCATTTTGGCCATGCATTAACCTTACTCGAACAAAATAGTGCCGCTAGTTTTGAAGTTGCTGGACAGTATTATGATATAGAACCTTCATTCGTAGACGACGTACGATCGTTTGATATGAAGCAGCAATTATCAAATCTGACAAAACCCATACTGATTTTTAATATTAAAAATGATGCACTGGTCAATGAAACAAATGCACAACAGATACAGGACTGGTCAAATGGTGAAACAACCTTAATCAATATTATCGGCTCAAATCATTTGTTATCGAATCGTGAAGCTACCGAGTTAGTGGCGGGTGATATTGTTAAGTGGATGCAGAGGGTTGTTTAGTTTTTTATTGTTGAGTTTTGGCTGGCTGTATATACGGTTGGCTTTTACTCAGGCATTGCGGGTCTCGCCCCGCTGGCGAGTTACTCTTTTGCTACAGCCCAAAAGAGTAACCAGAAAAGGCCGCCACAACAGCTACGCCCCTAAAAAAACAGGGGTTCCCAATTAACCAGTATTGTTACCATGCTGTGCCAGAACTCGCAAAAAACGCTCAGACATGCTGGCACAGAAGGCCCATGATAACAATACTGGTTAATTGGCTTGCTTAGGTGGTTTGAAGATCAAAGTCAAAAACGGCGTAACACCATAATTGGATATTTCAAGATGAGTTTGTGTTATTCGGTTTGTTTTTTTTCTTGTTTTTAATCCCTCTTTCGTTTGCTGAATTCTCCGGTATTGGTAGAACAAATTCGCCAGGGAAGGCGAATTTAGCCTTGTGCGCCCGGACGGCGCATCAAGGCGGGCTCGTAGGCAATACCGGAGAATTCAGGCACCCCGAACGCTTTCTCGGGGAAACGAATTGGGCGGCCTTTTCTGGTTACTCTTTGTGGCTGTAGACAAAGAGTAACTCGCCTACGGGGCGAGACCCGCAAAAAACTCACCAACCAGTAATCTCAGCCACGCCCTTGCCCAATTCAGCTGGCGAACGCACAGTATGGACACCCACTTTTTCCAGTGCCGCAAATTTTTCTGCAGCCGTACCTTTACCGCCGGCAATTATTGCACCGGCATGCCCCATGCGTTTTCCTTTTGGCGCGGTACCACCGGCAATGAATGCCGTTACCGGTTTACTGACTTCAGATTGAATAAATTCAGCCGCTTCTTCTTCTGCACTACCGCCAATTTCACCGACCATTAATATGGCCTCGGTTTGAGGATCAGTTTCAAATAACTGCAAACAGTCAACAAAACTGGTACCCGGAATAGGGTCACCGCCTATACCAATACAGGTGCTTTGGCCAAAACCGGGGTCACTGGTTTGTTTTACTGCTTCATAGGTTAATGTACCAGAACGTGATACTACACCGACCTTACCCGGTAAATGAATCTCACCCGGCATAATGCCAATTTTACATTCGCCCGGGGTAATAATACCGGGACAGTTAGGACCAATAATCCTGGCACATTCACTATTGGCAACCATTTTCACCTGCAACATATCCAGTGTTGGAATGCCTTCGGTGATACAGACAATTAATTCAATACCTGCATCAATCGCTTCCAGTATTGAATCTTTACAATAAGGCGCTGGTACATAAATGACCGTTGCGTTGGCACCGGTTTCATTCACTGCCTGTTTAACGGTATCAAACACCGGCAAACCCAGATGTGTTTGTCCGCCTTTGCCAGGCGTAACACCGCCGACCATGTTGGTGCCATAAGCAATTGCCTGCTCGGAATGGAAGGTTCCCTGTTTGCCGGTAAATCCCTGACAGATTACTTTAGTATCTTTATTTATTAATACGCTCATTTAATTCACTTATTATTAAGTATATATATTATCAACATCCTGTTATGTCATTTCGACCAACGGGATCGTTATAGGGATGTAACTTATTAGGGTAATGCACGGAGCAATTACCGAGAAATCTATATGCTGCAGAAGACAAGATCCTTCACATTCGTTCAGGATGACAAAATTGTCTTTTCCACTATTCGTTATTCACTATTATTTATTAACTGCTTTTTTTGACTGCGGCAACAATTTTTTCTGCCGCATCGGTTAAATCGTTTGCCGCAATAATATTGACATCGCTTTCTGACAATAACTGGCTACCACGTTCGGCATTATTACCTTCCAGACGAACAACCACTGGCACGTTTACATGGACTTCTTCCACTGCGCCAATAATGCCTTCTGCAATTAAATCACAGCGTACAATGCCACCAAAGATATTCACTAAAATACCTTTAACATTACCGTCAGATAAAATGATTTTAAATGCTTCACTGACGCGTTCTCTGGTTGCTCCGCCACCCACATCCAGAAAGTTAGCTGGCTCACCACCGCATAACTTGATCAGGTCCATGGTTGCCATCGCTAAGCCGGCACCATTAACCATACAGCCGATATCGCCATCTAAAGAGATATAATTTAAATCCCATTCTTTGGCACGATTTTCACGTTCATCTTCCTGCGATTCATCGCGCATGGCGAGAATTTCTTTCTGCCGGTACAGCGCATTGTCATCGATATTTATTTTTCCATCGAGACAGATAAGCTGACCTTCTTCTGTCACCACTAGCGGGTTAATCTCTACCAGACTCAAATCTTTTTCGACGAACATTTTTGCAAAACCAGTTAACAGACCTGCAAACTGTTTTATCAAGTCACCTTCCAGTCCCAGTCCAAACGCCAGTTCCCGTGCCTGAAAAGGCTGTAAGCCCGTCAGCGGGTTAATTGTCGTTTTTAAAATTTTCTCCGGTGTTTCAGCGGCAACTTTTTCGATCTCCATACCGCCTTCGGTAGAGGCCATGATCACCACGCGCTGCGATGCCCTGTCAATAACGGCACCTAAGTATAATTCACGTTTTATATTACTTATTTCTTCGATAAGAACCTGGTTTACTGGCTGTCCCTGCTCATTGGTCTGATAGGTAACCAGATGAGTACCGAGCATTTCGCTGACAGTTTTTGATACTTCATCAACAGAGTCCAGTAATTTAACGCCACCGGCTTTTCCACGGCCACCTGCATGCACCTGTGCTTTAACCACCCAGCGATCGCCAGAAAGTTTAGCTAGTGCGTCCGATACCGCATCAACAGATGTTACCACCTGATTATTGGGTACCGGCATAGCGTATAAAGCAAACACTTGTTTCGCCTGATATTCGTGTAAATTCATTGATATCTCATTTATTAGATAATGTTTTTATAGTGGCGTATTAAATCACGAAAAATAAAAAAACGTAAAATAAAAGCCAAAAAATATTTTTTCACCACAGAGGCACAGAGAACACAGAGGTTATTGTTTTTTTAGCGCCTTCGTCGCAGTAAACAAAAATAGAGCTTTCTCTGTGTCCTTTGTGCCTCTGTGGTGAAATTTTTTTAGTTTTTAATATGAATAGCCCGGCCATGAACCGATAAGGCGGCTTCATGTAGGGCTTCTGATAATGTCGGGTGTGCAAACACAGTTAATGCCATGTCTTCGGCCGTGGCCTGCATCTCCATCATCAGCACTGCCTGTGAAATAAGCTCGGATGCTTGCGTTGAAAATATATGCACGCCTAAAACCACATCTGTTTCAGCATCAGCAATGATTTTCACCAGGCCTTCGGTCTGTGCCATGGCATGCGCCCGTCCGCTGGCAACAAACGGAAAACTGCCAACATTAATTTTTATACCAGCATTCTTGCACGCTTGCTCTGTCATGCCTACCCAGGCGATCTCCGGTTGCGTATAAATAACCGCTGGAATCAAATTATAATCGATCTCAGCATGATTACCTGCGATATGTTCGGCAACCATGATGCCTTCTTCCGATGCTTTATGTGCCAGCATTGGCCCACCTACGACATCACCAACCGCATAAATATTTGGTACGCTGGTCTCGCATTTTTTATTAACCAGAATATAACAACGTTCATCTTTTTCTATACCCAGCTCTTCACCAAAGATGCGGTCACTATTGGGTTTACGGCCGACAGCAACGACAAGCTTATCGAAAACCTCTTTGTGCTCACCATCTTTATCTTCGTATAGAACCTCTACTTTTTTATTTTTGACTTCGGCTGAAATCAATCTCGCATTTAAGCGGATATCCAGTAACTGCTCATTGTTAGTTTTTTTGGCAAAACTACGCTTTGCCAACGTTGATATTTTACTATCGGCCATCGCCAGAAAACCCTGCATGGCTTCCAACAATACCACTTCGGCACCCAGACGCGACCAGACACTGCCCAGCTCAAGACCGATAGCACCGGCACCAATAATACCAAGCCGCTCCGGCACTTCTTCCAGCTCCAGAGCGGCAGCTGAATCTAAAATATACTCATTTTCAAGTTTCACCTGTTGCAAACGCACGGGTGACGAACCGGTCGCAATAATAATATTTTTTGTTTTTATTTTATTTATTTCTTTTCGTGTTTTCCGACTGGATATAACAATGGTGTCAGTCGCGGTGATTTTTGCGCGGCCATGAATCACTTCAACATTATTCACATCAAGCAAGGTCAGTACACCCTGCGTCAGATCTTTGACCACCCTGTTTTTTCGCGCCTGCATGGCTTTAACATCCAGCGCAACTGATGGCACCGTAATGCCATGCTCCTTGAGGCCTTGCTGTGCCTGGTGATACAGGTGTGATGACTCAAGCAGTGCTTTAGAGGGTATGCAGCCTACATTCAAACAGGTCCCGCCTAAAGATGCATAACCTTTGTGATCTCTCCATTCATCCACGCAAAGCGTCTTCAAACCAAGCTGGGAACAGCGAATCGCGGCGACATAACCGGCAGGGCCTGCCCCTATTACGACTACATCCCATTCTTTTACATTACTTGATGACATCATTAAACTCCGATCAAAATACGTGATGGATCTTCCAGCAGCTGTTTCACAGTAAATAAAAACTGCACAGCGCCTTTACCATCGACCAGGCGGTGATCATAAGACAGCGCAAGATACATCATTGGCAATACCGTTACTTCACCATCGATCACCATGGCACGTTCAGTTATATTATGCATGCCTAAAATTGCACTCTGCGGCGGATTGAGAATGGGTGTTGATAGCATGGAGCCAAACACACCACCGTTAGAGATGGTGAATGTCCCGCCTGTAATATCTTCTATTGACAGTTTGTTGTTTTGTGCTTTTTTGGCGTAATCAATTATTGCCTGCTCGATCTCAGCGATAGTTAAGATATCTGCGTCACGCACAATGGGCACGACCAGACCATTGGGCCCTGATACAGCAACGCCAATATCGTAATATCCGTGATAGACAACATCATTATCATCTATCGAAGCATTTATCTCAGGAAAACGTTTTAACGCTTCAACACATGCCTGTACAAAAAAAGACATGAAACCCAGGCGCACGCCGTATCTTTTTTCAAAGTCATCTTTATAACGTGCACGTAACGCCATTACCGGCTTCATGTTGACTTCGTTGAATGTAGTAAGGATTGCCGCCTGCTGCTGTGACTGCACCAGACGCTCTGCTATACGTGCACGCAGCCTGGTCATGGGCACACGCCGTTCAAAGCGTTCACCCGATAATGTTTGTTGCGCCTCTGCTTTTACCGCTCTCTTGTAACCTGGCTCCGCTTTAGCAGATTTACGCTCTGTAATTGTTTCTTCAGTCGAAGCCTGCGATTGCGCTACATCTGCACTAAGAAATTGTTCTACATCCTGTTTAAGGATACGGCCATTTTTACCACTGCCGTTTATCTGTGTCACATCAATCTGATTTTCTGCAATCAATTTTCTCACCGATGGACTCATCGCTGCCGCAGCGGCTATCGTATTCACCACTGGACTGCTGACTTTCTCGGCTTCAATTTTGTGTTCATTATTATCAACTGAGGAGACAACCGCTGATTCATCGATCACTGCCAGCAACTGACCAGCTGTAACCGTATCACCGATCGAAAACAGAATTTCTTTGACCACGCCCTGTTTAACCGTTGGCACTTCCAGGATAACTTTATCGGTTTCAAGATCAACCAGAACCTCATCTTCTTTTATCGCTTCGCCAACCTGTTTATACCAGCTTGCAATAACGGCATCTGCCACAGATTCCGGTAGTTCCGGCACTTTTATTTCAATGCTCATCTTATTATTCTTCCGCAATAAGTAATGCTTTGTTAATTATTTCCTGTTGTTGCCTGGCATGTAATTTTACCGAACCCACAGCAGGTGCAGATGACGGTTCTCGCCCGACATAAAACAGTGTCCATCGAGGGTTAATAAAAGCCGGGATACGAAGTTTACAAAAATCCCAACCGCCCTGATTCTTCGGCTCTTCCTGGCACCAGACTAGCTCATTGGTGTTAGTGTATAACGCAAGCAGTTCATCCAGCTGTTCGCCGGGAAAGGGATAAAGCTGCTCTATTCGTAATATCGCTATATCATGAATTCGACTTACGCGTCTTGCTTCAAGTAATTCATAATAAATTTTTCCGCTACAGATGAGGACACGTTTAACTTGTCCAGGATCTAGCTCATCCAGCTCTGGCATCACCCATCTATATTGACCGTGCGTTAAATCTTCCAGCGTGCTGACGCATAGTTTATGACGCAGTAAACTTTTAGGCGTCATTATTATCAATGGTTTTCTGCAGTTACGTATCATCTGACGCCGCAACAGATGAAACATTTGCGCAGGTGTGCTGGGCACACAGACCTGCATATTATGTACAGAACATAATTGCAGATAACGCTCCAGTCGTGCGGAGGAATGCTCTGCTCCCTGCCCTTCATAACCATGCGGCAATAACATAACCAAACTGCTAAAACGCCCCCACTTATGCTCCCCGGCAGAAATAAACTGGTCAATGACAACCTGAGCACCATTGGCAAAATCGCCAAATTGCGCTTCCCATAACACCATGGTATTGGGCTCAGTGGTTGAAAAACCGTATTCAAAACCCAATACTGCAAGTTCTGACAACAGCGAATCAAACACTCGAAAATTAGTTTGTTTCATTCCCAACTCTCTTAATGGCACAACCGAACTGCCATCGTGCTGATTATGCAGCACTGCATGACGATGAAAAAACGTACCACGTCCGCTGTCCTGCCCGGACAACCTTATTGAGAAACCCTGCTTCAGTAACGAGCCATAAGCCATGAGCTCAGCATATCCCCAGTCTATCGATAAGGCACCGGCTGTCATCTTGTTCCGGTCAGTGATTATTTTTTCAACACGTGGCTGCAGTTTGAAATTTTTCGGCACGGCGTTCATTTTTTTGGCAACTTCTCGCAGACCTGATAACTTAAAAGATGTATCTACATCTTTTAATATCGAATCTGTAGTGTACTTAGTCCAGTCAACATGGGTTGATAAGTCCGCTTCAGATTTCGGTAGTTTGTGTGGCACCACGCATTTTCCTGACTCCAGGATCTTACGTACGCTGTGCGCCATGGTGTGACACTGCTCTTCTGTTAACACCTCATCTTCAGCTATTTTCCTGGCATAGATTACCTGAGTACTTTCCCGTGCACGTATCTTTTTATACATCATCGGTTGTGTTACCGATGGCTCATCTGCTTCGTTATGGCCATGACGACGGTAACACATCATATCGATGACCACGTCTTTTTTAAATTTTTTACGATACTGCAATGCGACGCGCGTTATCATCACTACCGCTTCAGGATCATCTGCATTGACATGGAAAATCGGTGCACCAACCATTTTTGCAATATCCGTACAATAATAAGTTGAACGTGCATCCTGTTGCATACTGGTGGTAAAACCGATCTGGTTGTTTATGATGATATGAACGGTACCGTGTGTTAGATATCCTCGAGACTGTGACATCTGCAAGGTCTCCATCACTACGCCCTGTCCGGAAAATGCTGCATCACCATGAATCTGTACCGGTATGACTTCATTGCCATGCCTGTCGCCTCTGCGCCACTGCCTCGCCCTGACGGCACCTTCAACCACTGGCGCAACAATCTCAAGATGTGATGGGTTAAATGCAAGGGCAAGATGCACCGGTCCACCTGGTGAATCCATGTCAGAAGAAAAACCTAAATGGTATTTAACATCGCCGGTAAGTTCAGTAATTTCTTTAGTCCCTTCAAATTCACTAAACAGTTCATGTGGCGTTTTACCAAGGATGTTGACCAGTACATTCAATCGGCCGCGATGGGCCATACCGATAACTACTTCCTTAATTTTTATTGTTCCGGCAAACTGCACCAGCTCATCCAGTAAAGGGATCAATGACTCACCACCTTCCAGTGAAAACCTTTTTTGTCCGACATATTTCGAATGCAGATATCGTTCAAGTCCTTCTGCCACGGTTAACTGCTGAAGGATATTAATTTTTTCTACATCGTTAAGCCGGGGTCTACCTCGCGCTGTTTCCAGTTTTTTCTGTATCCAGCGCTTTTCTTTGGTTTCCATTATGTGCATGTACTCAGAGCCCACTGTTCCGCAATAGGTTTGCTGAATAATTTTAAGAATATCTCGCAATGGAAGACTAGCGGCTGCAGCCAGTGAACCTGTTTCGAAAACCGTATCAAGGTCGCTGCTTAACAGCTCATGGTATTGCAGCTTAAGTTCATCCACTTCGGATTCACGCCGAGCCCCCAGGGGGTTGATATCAGCGATCTTGTGCCCCAGGAACCGGTACGCATTAATAAGCTGTAATACCTGAACCTGTTTTTTCTCATGATCATAGCCGACGAGCTCACCAAAACCACGAGCGTGTTTGTGTTGTGCATAATTCACAAAATAATCATGCATTTCTCTGGGCGAGATTTCACGATCAGGCTTTCTTGCTGTCTGACCCGCCCTGTTGAGACTTGTGGCAGCACCATTACCGCCATTGCCCTTCGATTTACTCTGGGCTGAGTCTTGCGCCAGGTCTGCACCTGACATCGTATCAAAATACTGTCTCCACTTAGCTTCCAGCTTTCCTGGATCAGAGATATAGGTCTCATACATTGACTCAAGCCAAGCAGCACTCTCACCATAAAATGCCGAACTGTTCCAGAGTTCAGACATGCCTGTTTTATTTTTTTGAGTCATTACACACCTTTCGCAACTTATTCATTTTAATTGTAGATGCAGTTCACAGAAGTTATCTGTTTTTATACTTATAATTAGTTGATAGAACTAAAAAAAACAATTCAGAATGTAATTTAGTTAACTTAACCATGCCATGACATGAACTAATTAGTATATTGTATGAAATTTCACCATTAAGACAATCAAACCTTAGTCTTAGTAAGCGCTGGCACACCTGCAGTGATATCGATCTGCTCGCCTGGTTTCATAAAAATGTAAACGAGGCTTTCAGCTTTATCGAATCAATACTGGCGTGACCTTTTCCTGTCGATATAAAAAGACGCCTCTTTTAATCAAAAGATGCGCTCAACAGAATCTGGCAATCATCACAGTTATTTTTCTGTTGCCAGTAAATATTTTGATATAGGACCTGCTGATTTTATTTAACAACGTCAAATGAAATATCCGGCATTACTTGTGAGGCACAATGTTGTGCATACAGGTCATCGCACTGTGACATAAAAAGGCTAATCGGTTTAAATAATGGGTCCGGAAGCTTTTGGTAATCAAACCATTGCCACTGCTCACATTTATCCGGTTCCATTCTTTGCACCACTCCCGATTTATAATCACAGGAAACCAGTAGCGTTATATACTGGCGCTGCCCCATGACAAAAGTGTTGTTTGTGAACCCTAAATGACGCAGTGATTTTACATTTAAGCTGGTTTCTTCCAGCACTTCTCGAACTGCGCATTCACTGACCGACTCATCATTTTCCAGATGCCCACCCGGAAACTGCCAGCAAAAGTCCTGATTTTCAGCCTGCTTGTCAGCCAGCCGCTTACCCAGCAGTAACTGCTTTTCACGCCATACCAGTACACCGACACCAATTGTTGGTCGAGTAACGTTTTTATAAGTCATGGTTTGATATTTTTAACCCGCATATTTCATAGGCATACAGTTAATACGAACATTATGACCTTTTCTTATATCAATGGATGGGCGAGTAAATATTCTGCGCGAGTTAAGCAGAACTTTGCGGTGCAATAAAGCTACCCTATAATGTCTCATATTAATGACAGTCGATTATAACCATGTTTTCACGTCTGATTCAAAACCAATAATTTTTCCCGGGAGTATACACATGCAATACGAACATAAAACTTACAGCATTCACAGCATGGAACTAGGACCAATGGAAAATTTTGTTTACCTGATTCATGACCATGCTACAAACACAGCCGCCATTGTTGATCCTGCATGGGAAATTGATCAGATGCTTTATTTTGCGGATGCAAAAGGCATTCAAATCACCGATATTTTACTAACGCATAGCCATCATGATCACATTAATGGTTTACAGCAAACACTGGAACATAGCGATGCCAGGGTGCATTTATTAAAGCCCGAAGCAAAATTCTGGGGCGCTGCTCCTGACAAACCCGTCTTGCACCACGGTGGCGAGCAGATCAACATCGGTGAGAGCCAGGTGAACATTCTGCACACCCCCGGTCATACCCCCGGGTCGGCCTGCTACCAGATTGGCAACGACCTGATAGCAGGTGATACCTTATTTGTCTTTGGTTGTGGACGCTGCGACCTTGCCGGTGGCGATCCGGAAGAAATGTTCCAGACCTTAAAGAGAATAAAAACCGAACTTCCCCACTCAACACTGCTGCATCCCGGACATAATTATGCACCGCAATCACCGACATCAACGATGGAAAGCCAATGTCAGGGAAATCCGTTCCTACATTTTGATGATTCGGCTGATTTTGTGAGATACAGGATGCATGTCCACGATAAAATACGTGACACACCTTATGGCGCGGTTTCTAAAGAAGAAGCCTGTGATTCAATTAAGTAAAAACTATTTAGCCGCAAACAAACTCAACTACTATGGACTGAAAGTCCATAGGTTGTTTTGGAGTGATTAAAAATCACTTCTAGTACCTGTCATCTCGACCATAGGGATCGTTACATGGTTGTAACTTATTAGGGCAACGCAGGAGCAGTTGCCGAGAGATCTTAGAACTCTCAGATATTATCAGAGCTTCAAGATTCCTCGTCGTATTCCAGGCATCCTGCCTTCCACCCTCCGGGCTGTACTTTGTACATTCTAAATCGTTCCCAACGATTTAGTCGGAATGACAATTTCACTAAAGTCTTGCACAAAAGTGCATAGTTTTGACTAATGCCTTAGGATAATAAAAAGCGCGAAGATAAACGTTAACACGGATATTTCATAGGATTGCCGTAATATCTGGATTGAAAAGGTAGCTCTTAAGAAAAAATATCATTTTTAAATAGCATTCATGGTGCCAACATATTATTAAGGATTAAGTTTACTTTTTGCACCCTTCGCGTTCTTCGCGGTTAAATTTCTTTGTAGTGTTTGAGTTATGCACAAGGCACAAGATGTAGAAACTATGACACCAAACAAGCAGTTACACCCATACTCATTAAAATCAACTTAAGGAAGAAAGCGCAACACCTTGATTACAAAAGAAAATTTTAACCGAAATTTTTTTCCTGATTTAAGAAAAGACCTTGCTCTTTATGCGGCAATAAAAAATAATAAAATTTAATCCACAAAGTTATCCACAGAAAAACTGAATAATCTGTGTGTAACTAAGCAAGCTCTAAAGGATCTCATTCAGTCTCTTTTAACTCCAGTCCTTTATTGTGTGTCTCGTTAATGCGCTTTAGCAGGTATCTAAAAGGCACCATTGATTCATGATATTTTTTCATTGCAGCTATATAAGGCAAATCGCCGGTAGCAAATTCATAGTTACCAGCCTTCATCGATTCGTACAAGTCTTTCAACGATGCCTCAATTTCATCAACCAGTTCACGGCCTTCCGACATGAATTCCTCATCAAATTCAATTGCCTGGCGTAAATCAAACGTTTCATCGATGGCCTGCTTTATCATATCGACATATTCATCGGTTGAACTGGCACGCACAATTTTATTATTACTTAACATAAATACCTCTATTTATAAGGTTGACGACGTCGCCTACCCTGAAACTGTACCACTGACTGAATGATTACACTGTACGGTAACGTATCGAAAGGGCCAATTTTTTCTGTTGTTTTTTTTATAAGCCCATGAATATCTTTAACCACAGGCTGCTTTAACCGACCACCCGCCTGCTTCTCTATCAATTTTGCCAAGCCGGTAATACCACCAACCTGTACGCGTATCTCCATATTATGTGGCAGCGGCCCCTTAATTTCATGCACTTTCAATACAAAGGCCGATTTTTCGCGCAAAAGTTCGAGAAGTTCGCGACATTTAACCGATGACTCAACATCACTACAGGCGTAACCCTCGCGGTCAGCCAGACAAAAATGCCGAGATAGACGGCATCGGGCCTGATGACTGGTTAATGTTTTTTCAAATACACAACAAACCGAAACCAGTTCATTATAGGTCGACTTATATTCGTCCTCTTCCATACAGAACTATTTTTCATGCTCCATCACAATCGGTTTTTCGCGATAAGCTAGCAACTGCTCTTCAGCGAGTAGCTGATTCTCAGCAAACATCACTTTAATAAGCGTTGAATCATCTTTATCCAGTTCAGCTCGCGCCTGCTTGGCAAAATCCTTAGCTTCACGGAACGACTCAAAATCATCCATTAGTTGCAAATTTTTCACCAGCTCCATACCTTCTGGTGAGCTCATCTTGAATACATAATAAGACATAAGGCTACCTCAATTAATTCTATCTCAATTTATCGCCGTTTTTGTTACACTAACCCACATAGCACACTGAAACCCGCGGGGCACACAAAGCCCTATTATACAGCAGGACTCCGCCAAGGTTCTATTGCTGGGGTACTTGCCACAACACGAAAACATCATATTATGAGCACAGAATTTCATTCTAAAGAACATCAGATATTAGCAACCTTGCGAAAAGTGTTATCAGAAATTGTCCGTGATACAGCACCACCACCCGGTCGCCCACACCCTTTAAAACCGCAAACTATCGATAATATAAAACATAGCTTCATGTTAATCACCTCACGTGAAAAAGAAATTATCGAAGCAGCTGGCGGTAACATGGACAAACGGCCTCGTTATACTGATGAACCTAAAACATCACATGTGGTTCAATTTACCAAACCGAAAGATAAAGACTAACCATTGAAACAACTTTTCTGCCGCAAAGACCAGCAAACAAAACTTGTACCAGCTTTAATCATTTGCACTTTGATTTGTGTCCTTCGCGGCAAAAAATTTTATACATCTCTACAGCAAAAACATACTCCAGGACAGAAACATAGGAAGCTTTTCGTCTACACTCATAAGTATTATACGTATTCAATCAGTACAGGTTTAAGCAATGAGCAGTCAGTTGTTTGATGTCGTTTTTTTCGGCATATTACAATCGGGTAGAAACAAAGAAACTGTGATGCAAAATATGGCCAGGCTGTTTAAAACAGATGCCAAAAAACTTGCTCCCTATTTTGCTGGCGGCCGCAAGGTCATAAAAGGAAAAATTAATGCAGACTCTGCTGAGAAATACAAAGCAGCATTAGAGAATGTTGGCCTTGTCATTAAAATTGAAGCTTGTAAAACAACACAAAATGATGCAATAAAAGAACAGTCACAAACTCAGACAAATGAAGCGGCGACTGATACCGGTGACCTGTCCCTGGCTCCGGCCGGTGCCAATATGGCAGAAAACCCGGTTGAAACCCCGGCGCAAAAAATTGATGATATTAGTGATATATCCATGGCAGAAGTCGGTGCTGATGTAATTGCGGATCCGGTCAAAATTCCCGCTCAGGAAATAAACGACATTAGTAATATTAGCCTGGCCGATCCTGGTGCAGATGTGCTCGATCAGCCAGCGGAAGTTATCCCGCAGAAAATTGATGATACATCAGGCATCAGCATGGCAGAGCCAGGCGCCGACTTAATTGAAAATCCAAAACCGAAAGAACAAGCAAAGATACCGGATACCAGCGAACTCTCGCTAGACGAATAAAAGTCAGATCTGATTTCTCATAACGCATATGTCCGTGAACGACCCATTTCTGCCGTTCGGTAAGTGTAAAAAATCCTGACATTAACACTTCATTTTGTAAAGTATTCGTTACACATTGACAATCAATGAAATACTAGTATTTAGTTATCTTATTGAAAGTCAAGCAATTTCTTATTTTGGTATGAATATTGCTACGTATTGTTACTGAATAACAATCATTTGTCACAATGACGAGTAGCTGAACTAAATACAAGGAAGGGAAAAATGGTTTCTAAATCTATTATTGGTGCTGTATGTGCCTGCCTAACAGTTGTTTCAATTAACGCTAATGCGATTGTGGTTAATTCCTCCATTGGTCTGTACGACGTCACCACTGTATCGGGAGCATATTTAGAACACAGTGCCACGCTACAGCAGCAAGTGTGGTGGGGTAATGAGTCGCTGGCCTATGAAATGATGAGTTTATCCGAGGGCTTTGATGGTTTGGGTTATCCTAATGTTGGATACAATGAGTCGCCCTACTTTGCTCACGATGATCTCACCTTCGCCCCTAACGACATTAGCGTTCCCGTATGGACGACCGCAACAGGGTGTTTTGAAAGTGTCAGTTGTAGGGCTTTTCAGATGGAGATAGATGGGATTTGCGGCGCCGATTTTGGATTTCCCTGTGTCTGGGGTGTGGCTCAAGCGGTCCCCATCCCATCAGCAATGTGGCTATTCGGCTCAGGTCTTATCGGCTTAATCGGTGTTGCCAGAAGAAAGATTACATAACTGTATAAAAGATAATCAGCAGCGGCTCCTTCGGGGGCCGCTCTTGTTTGTGTTGTCCGTCCGAGTTTGGCCCAGGCAGTGTGAAAAGTCGGAAAAAATTGGGCCGGTGGTGAGCCAGCCCTAAATATGAAAGGTTAGTATCAATATAGTGATAGTGAAATCCACTTGAAGGAAATTATTCCCCAATATCGGCTTCCATTTACCACTTTCAAATATCACTAATACTTTTCACACAGCCTGGGCCGAAAGCAGCCACACGCAGCTATTTAATGTGGAATTTTCTCTCTCAGCGCATCACGATCAAACCACCACTGGTCAGCTGGTACAATCGCACCCAGTACCAGCGATAAACGCGGCAGAAAAACATCCGGATCCAGTAACTCCAGACGTTCCATCCATGCGCTCAAGCCTTCCTGCTCGTCTACATCGGAATGCCCTTTTGCCACATTAGCAAGCATTTGTTTGGTTAAAAACGTCAGGCTTTTATGCTGGTCTTCGGCAGCACGAATATCCGCAATATAATGCGCAGTAACAGCGGCAATGGCGGCACCATCTGCTTTTGCTGGCGTTTCATCAACAACATAACTCAACATATTCACCGTTAACGTAGGATCAACTGGATAACTAACCGATAACCAGACACCATGTGCCAGGGCAACCAGGGACGCCGGCTGCGCGCTTTGGTATAACACATCACAGCTTTCAACCGCATCCTGCCACAGCTCTAGCTCAATAAAAGTATCCATTGCACTACGTGCTTTTTCCCAGGATTCATCTGCGCGCCCCATGCCTATCATTGCTTCTGCAACATCAAGCTGCAACCGCGCGCGATCCACAGGTGCAGCACTGGCTTCAAGCGCATCGTAAGCCGCCTGCTTTTTTTCCAGATATTTCTGGATATCTTCTTTGGACTGATCGGGTGATGAGCTGTCTATTAGCAGATCATCAAGCTGTTTATTAACTGACATAAGAAAAACCGTTTAAAACTTAAATTGATTGTGCTTTTTACAGCATTTTAGCAGCAATAGAAACAGACACAATGCAGGGGAATAAACCTGGATTTACTCTACCTTATTAGATATGCTCTGTAGCGAAGCACGTAACTGCACTTCATCAACGGGGAAAGTTAATGAGGCTGCCACCTCATAAGTTTGCAAAAACCGCTGATAATGCGGTTCAAATTCTTTCTCATAAAAAACGATCATGCTGGAATCAGTTACCCCCTGAGCGCTCGATAACAAGGTTTCAAGATTACTGGTACGATCACGAAAATCTGACTGAAAATTAAATTCAGCTACCATAACAGAAGGTTTATGCTGACGAATTAATTTAATCGCCTTACGCACACTATCGGCTGTTATCACCTGATAACCGAGCGCCTCGTATAGTGCGGTAAAATCCGGATAACCACCAAACTCAATAATTGATAATAATACCGGCCTATTACTTGACATAAATCCACTCGACAAAATACAAATAAAGTCCGTTAAAATACAGACAGCATTGTATAGAATTATTCTTAAATCGTCTGATTAATTGAAAAATCTCTGATCAGCAACCAACACAAGGGCACCGAAATGGGCGGAAAACTGATCGAACCCAAAGTGATCACCGATCTCAATCAAAAAGTTGTTTGTTTACTACCAGTCGGCTTTTATTTTAATGATAAACGCTGGGAAATGATCTGGCAGCAATATGATAAAAAAGGTGATACCTTAACCATGGCGGATTTAAAAACATTGTTTCCGGATGAAGAAACGGTGCAGAATCCTGCTGATAATACAGGTGAAACATTCAATCATAAAAAATAATTTTTCACAGAATCGCGGTCTAATAAACTATCCTGCGGCAGACTGGCGGGTAGTAAAGAAAAAGCGTAGTCCGCGAAAACTCAACTACTATGGACAGAAAGTCCATAGGTTGTTTAAGAGTGATTAAAAATCACATCTAGTACCTGTCATCTCGACCATAGGGATCGTTACATGGATGTAACTTA
>RCNF010003114.1_pt1 | contig 17217 bp, 10 predicted proteins | sample 2041311 | NCBI WGS metagenome assembly RCNF01 (sample SAMN09708228, study PRJNA481090) | Marine sediment metagenome, whole genome shotgun sequencing project. | biome: marine sediment; feature: ocean; material: sediment; isolation source: Sewage treatment plant 2 marine sediment (STP2) ... | reverse complement strand
ATATTTTAGTCGTTGATGACAATCCGGATATTCAGAGCATGCTCAAAGAATACTTGACCGGGGAGGGTTTTGATGTATCAACTGCCTCAAATGGTCAAAAAGCTTTGTTTGTAGCCCGGGAGGAAAAACCGGATTGTATTGTCCTTGATATGATGATGCCAGAAATGGGTGGACAGGAATTTATCCGCATTTACACAGCGGAATCAGATACACCCATACTTATCCTGACAGCCCGGGTTGACGAGACAGATAAAGTCCTCGGACTTGAATTAGGAGCGGATGATTATGTCACAAAGCCTTTCAGCTTAAGGGAATTAACTGCTCGGATAAATGCCTTACTGCGCCGGGCGGCAAAAGATAGTCCTGATAAGGAACTCATACGCGTCTCTGGGATCACCCTGGATACCCAAGGCCACCTGGTTGATATAAACGATCAGCCAGTGGAACTTACCCCTTCAGAATTCCAATTATTGGCAACCTTAATGGCTGCGCCCGGAAGAACCTTTTCCCGGTCAGAACTGCTAAACAGTCTGGGTGAATCCACCTACCTGGAAGGGTTTGAGCGCACAGTAGATGTTCATATTCATAACTTGCGGGAAAAAATTGAACCCGAACCCGCCGATCCAATCTATATAGAAACAGTTTATGGAACCGGGTATCGTTTTGCCCGAGAGAGGAAGTCCTGATGCGTTCAATCAGCATAAAAATAATCCTGGTGCTGGTAATCGTCAGCCTGGTTGGCGCCCTGTTCACCATATACTTTATCCAAAATCGCACCCAAAATGCATTTGATAGATTTATTCGGAACCAGGATCAGCAATATCTAGAGAATGCATTATCCGATCATTTCATGACCAATAACAGCTGGGAAGGCGTAGAACCTATTTTCAAGGGATACCCCCTTTATGTGGGAGGAAATAATGGTTTCCCTGAACAAGGAGGGAACAATCCTAATCGCGGTTTCGATCGCGCCCCTCAACCTTTTATCCTTACTACAGAGTCAGGGGAGATTATTGCTGGGTCTACTGAGATTTCCGGGTATCAATTAGGAGATATATTATCTAGCGAAGAATTAAAAAAAGGCACCAAGTTAAGCAGCAACGGAGAGACAATCGGGTGGTTGGTTCTAGCTCCAAACAAACTGCCGAGGAATAATCCCCAGCAAAACTTCCTCAATACCCTGAAGCAGGGATTAATGATCAGCTCCCTGGTGACATTATTGATTGCTCTGACCCTGGGAGGAATCTTGATTATTTCCTTAACCCGCCCTATCCGGAAATTAGCCAAAGCAACAGAAGCTGTTGCCGATGGAGAGCTGGGCTACCAGGTTGATATCAACTCCCAGGACGAATTGGGCAGGTTAGCAGCATCATTTAACAGCATGAGCAAAGACCTGGAGAAAGCAGATCTATCGCGGAAACAGATGACCGCGGATATCGCTCACGACCTGAGAACCCCCCTGAGCGTACTGCACGGTTACACGGAAGCCATGAGCGAAGGAAAACTAACCGGCAATCCTGACATATACCGGGTGATGCATCAACAAGCTCAGCACTTAAATTATCTGATCGATGACCTAAAAACCCTCAGTTTGCTTGATTCTGAGGAATTGCCTTTCCAGATCCAGAATATCGACCCATCTTTTATTCTCAAACAAGTAGAGTCAGCCTTTTCACCTCTTGCAAGAGAAAATGGGATCCAGTTAACCCTGACAGGAGATCAAAAGCTGCCCCGCATGGATCTCGATCCTGGCCGGCTGACCCAAATTCTGGGAAATTTGATCAGTAATGCCCTACAGGCGTTGTCGTCTGGGGGGAAAATTGAGATTTCAGCTATTCAGGAAGGGGAAAAACTAATCCTGAAAGTTGCTGACACTGGCCCAGGGATTTCAGACGAAAACCTACCTCTCATTTTTAACCGCTCCTTCCGAGCCGACAAATCAAGGATATCTGATAACGGATCATCAGGTCTTGGTCTGGCGATTACGAAAAAACTAGTGGAAGCCCAGGGAGGCAGCATCTCTGTTGAAAGCAAAGTCGGGAAAGGTACGACTTTCCTGATTGAGTTCCCGATCGTATAGCTCCCATCTGTATTCTGACTTACTTTACTCCTTAATAACAATGGGGTGAAGTCGTAAAAACAAAGGGATTAAGTCCTATTGAAGGACTTAATCCCTTTTTCGTTTAAATATAAGATACGATATCCTTATTACGAAATCAACTAACTGCTACTCTTCCCCTCCAACATAGAAATAAGTTGTTCAATCAGAGGTCTGATCATTCGGTTTGTTCCAAATGCTCCACCTTCTTCTGCCCGGCGTGCTTGCATAGTCGCCATAAGTTCGGGGTCCATACCATCGGCTCCCCCCGGTCCTCCACCCTGACCTCCTCCGGGTCTGGTCCCTTCCGGCATACCTTCAGGCCTGTTGGTACCAGTGCCATCACTCGCACTAGATCCTTCTGACCTAAGATTGGCCATAATGCCCAGCTCATCAATTAATGTGCCCATACTTTCTTGAGTGAGCTCCAGCCCGACAATATAGTTGATTTGCTCGTCGGTCATCAACCCCTGGATCTCTTTTGTCAACCCTGTTAACTCTTCAGGTGCTGTGCTATCACTATCGAGCAGCGTGCTATATAACTTCCAATAGGGCACGAGGGTTGCTGCCAGTTCTGCGTCTACAACCAGATCCGTTTCTTCGAGGATCAGAGTACCCACCACAAGCTGAAGCGCTGGTGACAGGGCATTATCTGCAAAATCTACTCTCAGCTGCTCACGGTCTGCTTCAATATTCCCGGCTTGACCTTCAATATTTTCTACTCCATGTACTTCAGTAGTTTTTGATCCGCAAGCGGATAACATCAGCACTACTATAACTAATAAACCAAGTTTTTTCATCCAATTCATTTATTCTTTCCTTTTTTTACTCAAAACTTTTGATTAACACTACATCCCCAACAGATAATCCATCTGTAATTTCCACATACAACACATCCCTTAAACCAATTTCAACTTCTTTTGGGATTGTCTCACCACCATCTTGGACAATATTTACAAGACCTTGCTCACCATTATCTTCCTGTAAACCATCAATAGGGAGCAGAATCGCATCCTGCACTTCCCCTGCAACAACCTCCACAGTCGCCGCAGACAACAAGGGCAAATTCGCCCATCCTGTCTCCGTGACATCCAATTCCACCAGGGCACTCACTGTGGTTGTGTTCTGTCGGGTCTGAAGAGTCGGATCCACAAATATTATCTGCCCTCGGTAACTTTTCTCCGGCAGGGTATCAAAAATAATCTCAACGGGAAACCCTACTTTCACCAGGGACCAATCCCCTTCATCAAATGAGGCTTCTATCGTTGGGGGATCCAACTGGGCAATAGTAATTACATTTTCTGTACCAATCTTTTCCAGCTTCTGGATATCCAATTCAATGATCACACCATCGATGGGTGCTAACAACCTGGATGCCTCAAGGACTTCCTTTGCATTTGAAACCGCTTCACTGGCTTCTTCAAGCTTTACCAACTGCGATCCAAAAGCATCATCCGGGATTTCACTCTCAACCAGAGCGGCCAGATAGACCTCCGCTTCTTCCAGGCGGGCCTCTGCGCCAGCTAATTCTGCCCAGACCAGTGCGATTTCTATTTCCGATGGAGGATCATAATAATCATGCCAGAATCCAAAACGATCCCGCCAGGTGAAATTGAAAAAATCTGGCACATATTCTTCATAATAGGTTTCCCAATTCATCTCCAGACTCAGAGCTGCATTATCTACTGCTTCCTGGGCTTCAACGATCCGTTGGTCTGCATCATCCGATTGATTTAAAACTGCATCCTGTATTGCTTGTTGAAGTTCCTGCTGTGCGTTCTGTAAACGAATTTCAGATTTTAAAACATAAGGACTGATATAAAAACTTAGTGTCGATTCTGCGCTAAGAACAGCTTTTTGGGCTTCTGTAATTTCCAAGGCTGCCGCGGCAACTGCCGCATCAGAGGTTAATTCCCGTAAATCAGCTTCAGCATTTTCTAGGTTGTAAACCAACTGTTCGTTGGCCAGTCTTGCCAGGACCTGTCCTTCCTCTACATAATCACCGGTCTCTACCATTATTTCTTCCACAAATCCACCACACTCAAAACCGAATCCTACTTCTACAGCCGAGATCAGTGTTCCACTCCCTATAGCGGAAACCCGGATATTCCCGGTCCGAATGGTGGAAGTTGTTACATTGGAGTTATCCCCTGTATCCGGTCTTAAATTCTGTAATTGATACAGACCAAATCCAACCAGGATAATTAGTATCCCTGCAAATATGGGCCAGTTATTTATTAAAGAAATTTTCTTTCTCCCCTCAAGTTCCATAAGAATTCCAATTTTCCTACAATCCAATTAAGTAATTCGATCTTTTCTTACCTTCCCTGACCTCTAAATCTGTCAGAGAAGGAGTTCTATGGAGAGATAAACCAGGATTATTCCATTCTATTCATAACGCAGCGCATCGATCGGATCCAGCTGGGCTGCCTGATTGGCAGGATAGAATCCAAAAAAGATACCTACTGTTGCAGCAGATCCAAAGGCCAATACTACAGAACTGATAACTATTACGGTCCGCATACCACTTGCCTTGCCAAATATCCAGGCGCCAATCACACCGGCGGCAACACCGATCAGACCGCCAATTAAACTGAGAAGCAAAGCTTCTATGAGGAACTGCCAGCGGATATCATTGGGTGTGGCACCCACAGATTGGCGGATGCCAATTTCCCGGGTTCGCTCCGTAACACTCACCAGCATGATATTCATGATCCCGATCCCGCCCACGATTAAGGAAACACCGGCTACCCAGGCTAACAAAGAACGGAAAGCTGCCGTGGTAGATTCCTGGGTGGTGATGATATCCTGCTGGGTGGTTATCACAAAATCAGCTTCTTCCAGGGTGACCTCATGCCGTTTTGCCAGCAGCAGGGAAATCTGGTAGATGACATCATCCAGGGTTCTTTCACCATCTGCGCCTACGGTTTCATCCACTTCCACATAAATCAATCTCACTCGATCACCCATAAATCGGGCAAAACGGTTATCAGTCATTTTATCCAGCACTATTGTGATCGGTGTATACAGACGGGAATCATAATCCACGTCTCCAACCATGCCTTTTTCTTCAAAGACACCCACCACAGTTAAACGGATTGTGCCACCCACTGTGACCGTCTCTCCATAAGGATCCTGGGATCCAAACAACTCCTCTGCCAGGCTGCTTCCCAGCACAGCGATGGAGGTTGTCCGATCAATTTCCTCTTGGGTGAAATAACGACCGCTGGATATTTCCATATCCCTGACAGAGGGAAAATCACCAGTCGTCCCCATAATCGTCACATCTTCAAGGGTCACATCTCCGGTTTTTACTGTCTCCGCGGCACTCTGTTCAACAACTACCCCTTTTACTCCATTAATCTGGTCTGCAATCGCAAAGGCATCTTCATATACCAATCCACCACTGCTCATCCCTTCACCAGGTCTTCCCTGTCCAAAACTGGCAGACACATAGATCAGATTGGAACCCAATCCTGTGATCTGCTCCTGAATAGTGGCTTCTGTGCCGGCGCTGATGGCAATCATGATGATTACGGCGGCAACGCCAATAATGATGCCCAGCATGGTCAGCAAAGAGCGAATTTTATTTTTTAACAATGCCTGCCAGGCAATATTAATTACTTTTAATGGCTTCATCCTATTTATGCTCCTTGCCGTTTTTTACAACTTGGGCAACTTTCCCATCCAGCAAATGGATAGTCCGGTCAGTATATTTAGCTATGGCTGGGTCATGAGTGACCATCACGATGGTGACTCCCTCTTTATTTAGGGTTACCAACAGGTCCATAATTTCCGCCCCTGACTTGCTGTCCAGGTTGCCGGTCGGTTCGTCTGCCATCACCAACACAGGGTCATTCACCAACGCTCTGGCGATTGATACCCGCTGCTGTTGTCCGCCGGAAAGCTCCTGGGGTTCATGATAGATCCGATCACCCAGTCCCACCGCTTCCAGCATATTCACCGTTTTTTCTTTTTGTTCTTCTTCTGTGAGCGAAGAAGTCCGATCATAAAACAAGGGCAAAATCACATTCTGCAGCGCAGGAGTCCTGGCCAGCAAGTTGTAGCTCTGGAAAATGAATCCCAATTTCTGATTACGGATTTGTGCTAATTCAACCTTATCTAGATCACTGACATTTTCGCCATCAAGTATATATTTCCCAGAGGTTGGGATCATCAAGCAACCCAATACATTCATCAGGGTCGTCTTTCCTGATCCTGAAGGTCCCATAATGGCGACAAATTCCCCTTGCTGAACCTGGATAGAAGCCCCATCCAGGGCTCGGACCTCAAAATCTCCCATCTGGTACACCTTGACCAGATTCTTCCCGTCAATAATCACTTTGCCCTTTTTCATTGTGCTGTCTCCACCTGGCCGGTTGTCACCACATCACCTTGCTTAATACCGGAGATAATTTCGGCATATATCAGATCCTGCAGACCAACTTCCACCAATTTCATCTTGGGTTCACCATTTTCCATCACAAAGACTGCATACTCACCCTCTGAGATTTCCCGCAGTGCTTCAACTGGGACCAGGACAGCATTTTCTGCTTTTCCTCCAATAACATCCACCCCAGCTGCTGAACCTACCGGCAGATCACTCCAACCGGTTTGAGAAGTATCCAGCTCAACCACAATGTAGACTACAGTCGAATTATTCTGAGAGACCAAACCTGGATCAACATGCACCACCTGGCCTTCAAATATGGCATCCGGCAACGCGTCGAATATCACTTCTACCGGGAAACCATCCTGGATATTTTTCCAATCCGATTCATCAAAATATGCATCAAGGGTCGGAGGAGTGAGATCAGAAATGACCATAATGACTTCATTGCCTGCCCTCTCAGATACATCTGCATTTAATTCGGTGATCGTTCCAGAGATTGGCGCAATTAAATTTGTTGCCTCTAAATCTTCCAGGGCTTCTTCCACTGCCTGGCGGGCCTGACGGATCGCTGATACCTTGGATCCTGTCGCTTCTTCTGGAAGATCTTCATTATTATTTAAGGCTGACAAGAGTACTTCCAATTCCGCAATGCTGGCCTCAGCTAAACTGATCTCCGCCCGAACAGAAGCAATTTCAGGATCTGTAGGAGCGTTGATGAATTCAACCCTTGCATTATCATCCCAATAATAATCGTTGAAATTATCAGGCAGATATTCTTCCTCATAATATTCCATTTGAACTCTATAATTGGATTCCGCCCATCTCAGATTTTGTTCAGCTGTTAACTGGTTTTGATAATTTTCGTCTGATGGAGATTCCAGCGCTGTTGTCTGCGACTCGGCCAGGGCGATTGTATAGTCTTTAAGATATCCTTCTGCTCTGTAAACTGCCGGACTGATCAATCCAACCAGGTTGGAGATATTATCTTCCAAATCAATTTTTGTGTTTGCTAACTCTTTTTCAATTTCAGCAATCGCAGAAGCCGAAGTTAACTCACGCAGATCCCGTTGAGCATCTATCAGGATCTCCTGCCGATCACTGTCATCCAGACGAGCCAGCACATCACCCACCTTAACTTTATCCCCTACTCCAACCAATAGGTCAACAAGTTCCTCCTGTACGCCATCACTAATATCAAAGCTAACGTTTACCTCGGCAGAGGGGATCAATGTGCCTGCACCTGCAGCATACAGGATGATATCGCCTCTGCGAGCAGTAGCCGTTTGTACACCTGATTCCTCACGAACAACCTCCTGGGAGGGCTGGTACCAGAAACGATAAGTTGAATAACCACCTACCCCAAGAACAACTATGGCCAAGGCGCTGATCCAATAATTACGTGTAGAAATCCCTTTTATCTTCATTCAAGATGCTCCTTATAAAATAGAAATAGCCTTTCCATGACTAAGTGTACAGGAAGGCTATTAAGAAATTATTCAGAGATTATTTAGAGAGTGTTTGGAGAGAAAAATGTAAAAAAAACCACTCGGTCCAATAAAAGGACCGAGTGGTCGAAATTCACAGATAGGATACGGTTTCCTTGAAGGAAACCGTATCCTATGATCTCATTTCATTCCACAATCACTTTATCACTTCCACTTCGTCCAAAAACCTCCGGCGAATACATTTCTTCCGCTTTAGCTGGAGGAACTACAAACACACCTGGGGTTGTGGCTCGAGCTATGTAAGTATATTCAAACACACCATCCCACAGCAAGGAAGTAAAGGCTTCTGCCCGTTCATCACGCATATTCTGGTGTTCGTACCAGGGCCACCACCACCAAACTGAGACTCAGCGCTGTTAGGATCCTGAGGAATACTTCCCGAGACTGCCAAGGCAGGATTGATAATTTCCAACCCGGCCGGCAGCGGATCAACCAGCGCGACATGGTAGCGGCGGTTATCAGCCACCATTGTTAGTCTGACCCGAACTCTGGCACCCGCTTTTATTACCCAGGTGCCGTCATCCTGCTGGATGACGTCTTCGGGATCATCCACAGCTTCATACACCCGCTGAACAACAAATCCCATCTCCAGCGGCTCCAGAACCAGGTCTGTGGGCGCATATTTTAATCCCAGACGATAGTAAAGACGCCCGGTGCCTATTTTGTTCAGGATCAGATCCTGAGTCTCCTGATCAGTATCTACCAGGTAGCTCATCGGGATCTCCGTCAGATGGCGTTCAGTACTGTAACCACTATATTCATGTTCACCGGCAAAGGTATCCCCCAACCAGATCCTGGCAACAAATTCCGGTGTCTCGGCTTCATAAACATTGAAATAGCGATCCAGGGCCAGGAGCACAAAGACATTCTCCTGGGTATTTCCCCATCGACCGCGTTTTCGATGAGCCAGCAGGCCATTGACCAATTTCGGGATCAAATCACTATAAGGATCGTCAGCAATCAAAGTATCCAGCAGGACTGCATCCGTTTTCCGATCAGAACTTAAGAGCAGATAACTCTGGTCATCATAGTAGGTTGTGAAATTGGCTGCGCCGGGGGTTTCAACCACACGGTTAGCGACCCAATTCCGGATTTCCCCTAATTCCCCGAGTGATTCCGAATCGTCAATCAACACCTGCCAGATCCAACCAATTCCAGTGATAGATATCTTCTCAAATCCAGCCTGGTGGAAAAGATCGCGGGCTTTGTTTGGATCCGCATCCCCCATCAAATCACGGACATACAGAGCATAAGCGCTAAGTGAATTTCGAGTATATTCACTGTACCAGTAAGGATAATGCTGTTCGATTACCTGCAAATAACTCAGTACATCAAACCACATATCTTCCGAAACCTCGAATCTTTTTTGTCTGGCCCGGGCCATTGCATGCGCAACGTGGATTGTGTTAAACGGAATCGAATCTTGACCTCTGCGCCAGTAAGGGAATCCACCATCATAGTTTTGGATGATACCGAGCAGCTCCAGATCCCTGGCAACTGCTTCTTCCATTGCCTCTGGAGAGGGTAGACCCTCAGCTTCAAATGCAGTCAGCACATCACGAAGGGCTGCAATTCCCAGGATACGGGAGGACATTTGCTCTGAACATTCATAAGGATAAGCATACAGGTACAAGACCGCATCGGTCAATGCCTGCAGGGCAGTTGAAGATGTATTAATCTGTAAACCACCAAATTGGGGGAATACATCATCTGGTCTTGCAACGGGTTGAACTATGGCACCTTGATCAATCACACCGTAGGTTGCAAAGGCTTCAGTCGTTGCCGGAGTGTAGACCGGAAGTTCACCAACCGCAGCATCTGCAAAATCTCCAGAGACAGCAGCGACACGGAACTTGGCGGTTCCAGCCATCTCTGCAGACATTGGGAAGCGGACTTCAATCCGATCCCGGGCAGGTATTGAAACCAGCATGCCAGGATTTCCATTCAATTCCAGATTGCTGGTCTGGATGATGATCTCTGTCTCAAGCGGCTCATCGGTCTGGTTTTGCAGAACAATTGGCATCTCAAACTGATCACCGAAGTTCAGGAAGCGGGGAGCTGAGGGACGTACCATCAGTGGTAAGCGGGCTGTAATACTCGCCTCACCTGAGCCGAATTGTTTCCCGCTATCATCTACCGCCACTACCATCACACGGTATCGGGTGAGATTGTCAGGGAGATTAATTCTTACAGAAGCTTTTCCATTGCTGTTTGTATGCGCTTCCGGAGCAAATGTTGCCAGCGGATCAAAGTCAATCCGGATTTGGATCGTTTCTCCCGGCGCCTCTGCCCCACCCATCGCCTTGGCTTCTCCTGCAAACTCTGCATCTGCGGCATCCATCATAACTGCTTCTTCCATTTCCATTGCCCCTTCTAATACCATGGTAGCCTGGGGCATGTTCCTGGCATTATCTACTGCCTGTTCCAACAAAGCGGCAGGATTTGTTAAGACAATGCTGGATCGTGTGTAATAACTGGTGTAGTCGGACGGCCTGGTCGAATAAAAGACCGATAAAGGATCTGATAAGTTGTAATTCGTTAATCCGAGAACGGCTTCATCAACAACGATTACTGCCAATTCAACATCAGCAACGGGTTCGCCTGATGAATCCCGAACTACTACATCCAGATAGGTATTAGCGCCTGGTTCCAACTCGATTTGGCGAGGATTTACCTCTAAATCCAAGGTTCTGCCTAAAGGTGGAATGGACAAGTTCAAATGTCCATAGGCAAAAGCAGGACGAGGTGGAGCATCCTCAAGAATTTCACCCTGGTCATCTGTTCTAGGTGTTGATCCAACCAGATCCACCTGAACATGCAGGTTAGGAGTATAGGTATCAAGAATGGGTATCGTTAACGTATGGCTGCTGCCATCCATCGTGAAACTTTCAGTTGATATGATCCCATTACGACTGATGGTCAGTAATCCTTCTCCGTTGCTGAATGGTGCCTGGACCAGGATTTCTGCTATATCACCAGGCTGATACATTTCCTGATCTGGAATCATGGTGATTTGTTCCTGCTCCACATCCCGGGCCGGAGGTCTTTGTCCACCGCTCACCCAGCGAGTAATGCGGCTCTGATTCTGTCGTCCTTCCGAATCTGTAATCACTGCGGTTATCTGGTACCGCCCTCCAAGGGTGGTTTCAAACTCGCAGTTGACGGGTTCCGATGTTGAACCAAGAGAACAATCTTGAAGATCAACCTCAACTTCCTGCCAGCGTCCATCTTTGTATTTCCATTCTAAACGGGCTGCCTGAACATGGATGGGCCGATCTTCGACTGCGTTTCCATCCAGATCAGTGACAACCACCTCTACTTCCAGGGGTTCACCCTGCTTAACAAAGTACCGCTGAGACCTCATACCGACATATAAATCTGCCGGGTGGACCATCAGACTGGTAGATCCTGTCCAGGCCTGACGATTGACATCAAAAACTGTGCCTTCCGCGATTACACTGTACGGCCGGGGAATCTCCATAGACTCAAAATCAAGCTTAAGGTAGTGATTTCCAGACACATCCGTCTTTCCGCTGAAAGAATCACCCGTGGTTCCACTATCTCCGGTGTCATAATAATCAAAGTACCACCAGGGTGTCCAATATCCAAAAGTGAAGTCAGACCAATTCGGCGGCTGGTAATTTGTTGGAGAGGACATCACATACCAGTTTGTCTCCGCATTCGGGAGCGGTCCTCCCGCGTAGTACTTCGCTTCTACTGCCAACATCGCATGGTCCCCAACGAAATAAGGACCGGTGGTTTCATTCCGGGCAGAGACTTCAAACTCAGGTCTTCTGAACTCCTGCACCTGAAGATTGTGATAATAATAGGTATAGGAAATACCTGTCATATTCCCAATCGGATTCAGGATCAGCTGTGTGTAACCCAGGTTGGCGTTTTCCGGGATAGAAAAGTGGAAATCAAATCCGCCAAGTGCGTTTACATCAGCTTGTCCGCTGCCGATTTCATTTCCTTGGGGTCCAACCACCTGGAATGAAATCTTTTCTACCTCATCACCGACAAGTCCAACATCACCGGATTCACTGGTTCCTATTCGTCTCATCCAGCCTTTGATATAAACTTCTTCACCGGGTTTATACATCTGGCGGTCATCCCAAACATACCAGCGCAGCTCATCTGAGGTTGAGCGCTGGCTCCAGCTGCTGTCACTCCAGTAATAATTAGAGGGAGGCATAAATGCCAGATCTTCTCCCTTTTCAGCTACCAGGTAGGTGATACCTTCGGGAGGAAGGTCAAAGCGTCCCACACCTCTCAGATCTGTATCTGTCATCAATTTATCAGTATTTGTCCGAATCTCTACATCCGGAATTGGCACACCTGTTAATAGATCGGTTGCCCAAGTCACCATCTCTGTGTGATCGACAAAAGCATCCAACCCGATTTGGGTTACCTGCACCCAGACCTGGACAGTTTCCCAGTAACGATCCTCCTGGAACAATCCTTTGGGAGGTTTAGCAACCACAATAAACTGTCCGCTATTACCAGTCAGGTGTTCTGCAATCGGGATATATACTTCAGTGAGTTTATCGGCTGCTGACTCAATCGGCAGAGAACCATCCCAAACCTTTTTTCCTGGAGGACTGAGAAACAGATCAGTCCGCTGGTAATCTCTCAGATATTGAATAAAATCTGGCCAATCTGATGGCACCACGGAATAGATCTCAACATTTAACTTGGTGTAATTCATCGTGAACAGAGACAATGCAGGATTCCCATCAGCTGGATCCATTGTAATGAAAATCTCCTCCGGGCCAAACAAAATTGGTTCAGCAGAGCCAATTTTAAATTTTAGCCGCTCGTTTTTTCCAAGCGTTTGGCCGAAAATATCCTTTACAGATCCATCCACCGTCACCCAATAGGTTGTTCTGCCCTGGGTATTGCCACGGATATTGATGGTGTTCCCATAGATATTGACAGAAGCATTAGGTAATTCCGGTTCAATTCTGATCATAGTCTCTTCATAGGAATCAAGGTCAATGGGGTTATTAAAACGAATGTAGAGAGGAGTTAATGGTGGGCACTCATCTCCTCCCCAGGAACAACCATGTTCAATAATTTGTAACGGGGAATAGGTATGAAACCCATAGGTTTGATCCTGTTTTGTAACCAGCGATCCTTCCGCTGAGGGTGAACCCTGCTTAACATTCACTGAAATTGATGTGTCGGGAGGTAAAGGTTCCAACGCTCGGAAGACCAACCAACGCCCTTCAGCGGCATACTCAATCCTGCGAGTTATTGTTTCATCTTCCTTAATTTCATCATCAGTAGCCAGTTTTACCTGGACTGGTAAATTTCCAGCGGTAACCTGGATGTTATTCAGCACTGCTGACTGATCAATTCTTTGATCAAATGAGATGAAGAAAAGGGGTTCAAGAGGTTGAGGGTTGTTGGAGGGGTAATAATCTTCAATTGTGATAGGAGGTGTAGAAAAACGGAATTGAACTGTCTCCTGTAAAGTTTTTCCAAGGGCGGATTCAATACCGGCAGGGATAGTCACCAGGTATTCCGTGGCCATAGGCAAACGGTCAAATAACTCGGAGTCGGAGTTAAATACAAGAGTTTTTGTTCCCAACCAACGCCAGGTTCCCGGAATAACCGGTGTAATCTGGACGGGCACATCCTCTTCAGCTAAAGCCTCAAGGGTGTTGAGGGCAATCATTGGCTGGTTAAAAGTGACACTGATAAAGGGAGCGATTAACACATCACCATCAGGAGCGAAACGCAGCACTTCCAATTCATCCCCATAGACAGGGAGTGGACCTCTTAACTCAGTATTTGTGGGAAAAGTTTCGGGGATTGTATCGCCTGTCAGCGGGGGAGGAAAAATTTCCTCGGGTAATCTAAAATCAACATCCAGTCCCTGATCTTCATCCCAGGGGGAAAGCCGGGCCAGAATTTCATCAATCTCTTCCTGGGTAAGCGGCATACCAACAATGGGAATCAAACTTTGGATTACCGAGGGGATTTCTTGCCCATCGCTTAACCGAATACTTAATCCCGGTTTATCACCATTCCCATTTACTACAGGTTCCCCATCCTCAGACACGATTATTTCTTCATCGTCGATGGGAATGGGTTGCGGTGTGGTAGACACACCCCCCTGCCCGGGAAGTGTACAGGCCAGCAGGTTCCCTGCCACCATCACCAGTATTAATAAAATCATGCCGATCCGTCGGGTTGATGCAATTCTCTTCGTCATTGGTATACTCCTTCTGATCCCTCATTTGAGTGATCTGTCAGCTCACTCCTGTATATCCCCCATCCTTCTTGGAGTGGCAAGCAAACAAGATCGTCTATATTTCAAGTACCCTCTAGACGAAAAACACTCTCAAAAAGTTCCCAAATTTATTATTTTATCCAATAGTTTCACTTCTTATTTGCTCCCGGACAGCTGATCCTGAATCTCAGCTAGATATATCCTGATAGTCTCCCCTACTTCATTTAAATCCGAATATGCTTCTATTGTGAGCAGAGGATGCGGATTCCCCAGAATCATTTTAGAAACGACTACTTGCTTTTGGTAAAGGCAAAGAACAGGTTTGTTCAATTCAAGAGCATAACCAATCTCATATCCAACACCATGAGAAGGTGTGGTGACCTCTGCAATTAACAAGTCGCTTTCTTCGATCCAGGTTACATCTCGAAAATAGATATCATAGGGATCTTCCCGGGCATCTACCTCCTCGATTCCGGTTTCAGCAATATGCGCAGTTGGGACATCGATGCCCATCGACAACAGCATGCCAACCATCTTCTGATACGTATCTTCATCCTCACGACCACCTGTGATTGAACAGGCAAAATAAATCTTCATGCCATTTTCCCTTCTTTATTGCCAGGGGTTTAATCTTAGGGGTAGAAACAGAGATAATTCTGAATATGATATACTCGATTCTATCCCCAAAACCTATTTTGTATTGTACCCCCTGTTGACTATGCAAGGTTTAGATATTATCTCTATCCATAAGTATTTTGGAGAAAATCATATTCTTCAGGGTATTTCCTTTCAGCAAGCGAAAGGAGAAATTCTTGCACTGCTCGGTCCCAGCGGGAGTGGAAAAACAACTTTATTGGAAATCATCGCCGGGCTCATTGAACCTGATCAGGGAGATTGTACTTGGAACGGAAAATCTCTCCTGGGCATTCCCGCCCATCAAAGAGGATTCGGATTAATGTTCCAGGAATATGTCCTTTTTCCGCATAAGAATGTATCTAAAAATGTTGCTTTCGGATTAAAAATGGCTGGAGAGGACCAAAAGACAACCAACGCCCGTGTCCAAAAGGTATTGGAACTGGTTGGTTTACCAGGCTTTGAGGAACGGGAGATCAGCACTTTATCCGGTGGAGAACAACAGCGGGTAGCCCTGGCCAGATCCATGGCGCCCGAACCCCGCCTGGTAATGCTGGATGAACCCCTTGGCGCTCTGGATCGAACGATCAGGGAAAGATTAATTATTGAACTCAGGGATATATTAAAGGGTGCTAATCAAACAGCACTTTATGTAACACATGACCAGGAAGAAGCCTTTCTAATTGCGGATCGAGTCGTAATTCTTGGAGAAGGTAAAACTGCCCAGGTCGGAACACCTCAGGGGATTTATTATCATCCTAATTCTTCCTATGTTGCTCAATTCCTGGGGATGACCAACCTTATTGAGGGGGAAGCGGAACCGGCTGAGGGGGGATCCATCCTAAAAACAGATCTGGGAGCCTGGCCTGTTGATAAACAATTCAGAGGACCAGGATTGGTCCTTCTTCGACCAGACCGGATGGTTTTGGGAAATCCAGAAGTGAAAGGTTATACTATGTTTTCCGGTACCTTGCAAACAAAAACATTCAGTGGTCAAACCTTCCAAGTCCAGGTACAAACAGGCGACCATCTATTTAAATTTGTTCTGTCAGATCAAGATGGAGAGTTGCTTCAACCGGGAAAAGACATCACACTCTCATTTTCACCGGACGATGCCCTTCATTTTTTCCCCGTCTAATAAACCAAAAATCCGCTCCAGGATCCAGTAAGTTGAAAACGTACAAAGTCAATCACTGCAATTTGTACCAATGCGGTAGCAAATCCTGCCATTACCCACCAACCCAATCCGTTCCAGGAATTGAAAGTATTGTCTTTTTTTAAGACAATGATCCAAATCACGGCGTACAACAAGGACAATATGAGGATCAATCCTGCTGCGCTGGATAATATCAATGGATAGAGGATCAGTGGATTTCCAGTAAGCACAAATGATCCAATCAGAAATCCACCTCCAAAGAAAATTCCCCATTGTTTTATATCTTTGAAAACTGGTTTCAAAATCGTTTCCCTTAAGATTGATTGTCCAATAAGCGGAACCATGATCGCGCTGATAACCATTCCCATTCCCAGGCCCGAAAACAATCGAAGGGTGTTTAAGGGTTCATACAATGACAAGTGCTGGAATCCAGGATAAAGAGTGAGAACAGAATTAAATCCGTCGAGGGCATAGATGAGGAATAATAGACCCATGAAGGCCAAAATAGCCCTGGGTGGGAAACCTGATCGTTTCCTGGACCAAAAAATCTGAAATAAAAAACCCCATAAAAAACCCAGGTATTGACCAGTACAGCGAGCACATAAAGAAAAAGGACGATCACCAAAATAAAAAGAATGGGATGTTATCCGGTGGCAGACAGCATAGCCCACAGCATCTGTTTTTCCTAATAATCCCGGGGGAGTATTGAGAATCCAAAAAACCAGCATTACCAGGATAATGCTAAATAGGAGAATCCTCCGGGTTTTTCTCGAAATCCGTTGAACAGGAATTACTGGATCATTATCCATAATAAATAGTTTTCTTTTTACTCAAGCACTCTGGAAAATTGCTTTCCAAGAGGATCAATAAAATTGCCGGCAGTCAGATCCAGGTCCAATGGAGTCAGGGATGCGTACCCTTCTTTTAACGCACCAATGTCTGTACCTTGATCAGGAATACCCGTAGGAGGATCCCCACCAATCCAATAATATGGCACTCCTCTTGGATCGGATCGTGTTATTAACTCATCCTGATATACTCTCAAACCTTGCCGGGTGACCTGCAACCCCTTGATTTCATCCAGAGGAAGGCAAGGGACATTCAAGTTTAGGACTAGCTCCCGTTCAAAGGGATAATTCAGCATTATTTCAGCGACCTGTCGGGTGAGCTCAGCTGTCGGTCTATAATCCAATA
>RCNF010001007.1_pt1 | contig 17230 bp, 7 predicted proteins | sample 2041311 | NCBI WGS metagenome assembly RCNF01 (sample SAMN09708228, study PRJNA481090) | Marine sediment metagenome, whole genome shotgun sequencing project. | biome: marine sediment; feature: ocean; material: sediment; isolation source: Sewage treatment plant 2 marine sediment (STP2) ... | reverse complement strand
TTTCTCTTATAAATTAAAATCCAAAGCTCACGCCAATCAGGTATTGTTGAATGGCAGGAAGGTTTCCTTCATCAACTCCCATAAACGTGTCACTGAAACTGGCCAGTTCAGGATCCAGTCCGCTGTACTGTGTCACGGTGAATAGGTTGGTTGCCTGCAGATAGATTCTTGCATTGGCGAATGTATTGCCAAGCACAGCCTTATCGAAGGTATAACCAATTTGGAGGTTTTTCAGCCTGAAGAAAGATCCGTCCTCAACATAGTAGCTGTTAGATACTGTGTTGGTTGAGAAGTTGGATTGGTTGGAAGCCATCGGCGTTGTTCCGCTGGTATTAGAAGGCGACCAACTGTTATAGAGGAGGTCTGTACTTTTCTGTCCCTGGAATGAAGGCCAGAAGTCAAGCCACCACTTGTTGTAGTTAAAGATCTCAGCACCTTGCGATCCGTAGAAGAAGGCAGTCAAATCAAAGCCTTTATAACCAAACACCAGGTTGAGTCCATAAGTAAAGTCAGGATTTGGATTACCGATAAACGTCCTGTCTTCTGGATCAATTGCGCCTGAACCATCAACGTCAGCATAACGGAAGGTTCCAGCTGTTGCACCGTCCTGTGTGGCTGCGCCATCTACTTCTCCCTGACTCTGGAAGATGCCAGATACATCGTAGCCCCAGAATTGACCCATGGGTTGACCCACGGTGTTCCGGTTGAATGATCCAATCCTTGATCCGCCCGAGTCGAAGTAGTCATACCCTGGGGATATGGAAACAATCTCGTTCGTATAGGTGGTAAAGGTTGCATTTGCCTCAAAACTGAAATCACCCCACATCTGGTGGTAAATCACCTGGAGGTCGATACCGGTATTGTGCATCTCTCCAATGTTTACAGCAGGTGCTCCAGCAGCTCCGGCTGTACCGGGAAGTTCGGGGGTAAAGAGCAGATCCTTACTATCTTTCATATACCAGTCAAAATTCACCTCCAGTGTGCGGTTAAGCAAGACCGCGTCAAAACCAATGTTGGCTGTTACGTTAGTCTCCCACTGTGCATCGGGGTTACCAATACGTGAGGGATAGAAACCAAGTTGTGAGGAGTTGGTTGTACCATTGATATCATAATAGGAGGTGCCCGCTGAACCAGCATAGAGATAGAACTGGTTTGCAGTGGAAACTGGCAACTGGTTACCCATGGTTCCGTAGCCACCCCTGATCTTAAAATCATTGATGAATCCGGCACCTGCAAGGAAGGACTCATCACTGATCCTCCAACCTGCTGATACAGATGGGAACACACCGTAACGGGTCTCTGGTCCGAATACCGAGGAACCATCCCTACGAACAGTACCACTTACATAGTACTTGGCGCGGAAATTGTAGTCAGCTCTTAAGAACTGAGATACCAGAGTTCTGGGAGTACCATATCCACCCCATCCATTAACAAGGTTGGCACCGTTATCAACGGTCCTGTAAGTGAGTGCTTCTGAGAAGTAACCGGCTTTTGTAGCACCTACATTCCGGCCCATTCCATATTTTCCGGCCTCATATCCGAGAACAGCCAGCAGATTGTGCTCGCCCATTTGCCTTGCAAAAGTCAGAGTATTAGTCCAGGTCCACTCTCCATTGTAATTAGCATTATTTTGATAAGAAGAGGTAGCTGTATTCTCGGAATCCTCATAGGTCATTCCGGTCCAACCCCTGTAGTAAGAGTTGCCATAGGATCCACCAAAGGAGGTCCTGAAATTCAGGCCTTCGATAATCTTCACATCGGCAAATACATTACCAAATACACGGAGGTTTTGCCAGGTATTATCTTCGCCCCTGGTTTGACTGGCAACATAGTTGCTACCATTACCCAGTCGGGGAGCAATACCTGTTCCACCCCAGTCGCCTGCGGTGAAAGTATGAGAGAGACCCACATAGTCGGCTTCTGTCCACTTCAATGGAATAATAGGCTGTGTGCGATAGACACCCGTGGCAACAGCAGTACCTTCTGAACCATTAGCACTGGTACCATGATCGGAGCGATGCACTATATTGATGTTTTCACCAATGGTGACCCTGTCCTTTATATTAAACTCAGAGTTAAAACGTCCGCTGTAACGCTTGTACCAGTTCTTAAGAACAACACCATCCTGGTCAAAATAGCCCAGACTGGCATAGAATTTCGAATTCTGGCTTCCGCCTGACATGGAGAGGTCGTAGTTCTGTATCACAGCATTCTTAACCATGATTTCGTCCCACCATTTGGTGTCAGCTCCCCAGGAGGGGATGGTTGGGTTTCCGGAGGATGGACCATAAATAGGATGGTCTTCCGAAGTTCCCTCGTTAGCATAGACCAACCATTGCAGTTGGGCAAACTCATCGGTGTTCAGCATGTTATCCGGACCTTTACCGGCATTCTGAACTCCTCCATACATGTTGAAGTTTACCTTGATACCTGCGGAAGAACCTTTTTTGGTGGTAATCACCGTTAGAGGCCCTTGATCCGTAGATGGAGGCAGCACCTGCGTCCTTCAGTACAGACATGGACTCAATATCGTCCGGGTTGATGGTGGCCACATCGGTTGTGGGAACACCGTCTACAACATAAAGGGGTGAGTTGTTGGAAAAGGAACTAAAGCCCCTGATCCTAACTTTACCAGATTGTCCTGGCCTGGAGTCCGATGTAACAGTTACACCAGCAACGCGTCCCTGCATAGCCTGGGTTACGTTACTCTGGGGCATCTGTGTTAGTTCTTCGGTATCGATAATACCCACAGCACCAGTTAGGTCTTTCTTTTTCTGGGTGGCATAAGCCGTCACCACAATCTCGTCGAGAGAGGTAACGTCGGCCTCCAGAGTAATGTTAAGTGATGTCTGGGTTCCAACGGGCACTGCCTGAGTAGAGTAGCCAATAAAAGAGAAAACAAGGGTGGCATCGTCACCGGTAATAGAGATACTATAATCTCCCTGTCCGTCGGTAACTGCTCCCTGTGTGGTTCCCTGGACCACAATGTTAACTCCAGGAAGCGCTCCTTGATCCTCAGAAGTTACATTACCTGTAACTGTTCTTTGCTGAGCAAAAGTAACACTCAGCGCAAAGCCAAGGAGGAGTAACGATAATACGCCACTCTTCCACAATGTAGATCTACGCATAATAGAAGTAGTTTAAGGTTAAAAATGAATACAAGTTGGTTTATATTAAATATTTAGTTTCAGTCAGTTCAAATCGCTCGGGTCAGCAATTCGGAACAAGTATAGAGTTTTTTTCAATTATTTCATGCCATTTTTGCCAATTTAGAACTGTTAAAAATAGCCTAAAAACTACTGTTCATCTTACTTCCCGTGTTTAAAAAGTTGTATTGTACCATTGTTGGGCAGTGTTAGAATGAATGCTTCCTCCTCTATTTCAATAAGATGCATTTTTCGCATATCTCCGGCCAGGGAAAACCCACTTTCAGCAGGCCATAAAGTTTCGTATTCAAAGCTGTTATTTCCCAGCATTAACCAGCCAAAGGAAGCATCCTGCCGTCCCAGGGAGGGCCTGGTGGAATAGTTGTTTCCGGCCAGGAGCAGATCAGGAATCCCATCTTTATCGAAATCACCCACCAGGAAATCCCTGATTGGGGAGAACTGGGCTTCCATGGGTAGGGGCCTTGTTTCATAGGTCCCGTCGCCCTTGTTGATGAAAATAGCACTCTCAAATTGTGTGGCCTGCTTCCTTAAAGATTTGGTCATAAGGTCCTCTCCAAAAATGTCTGCAACGGTCTGGCCTCCATAGCTTGCATAGGAGGGATATATTTGGTCCACGCCGATGATCTGCCGCTTCAACTCATCCAGGCTGGCTATGGGATAGCTGCTTCCATCATGATAGGAGCTTATGATGGGATCGGGTATACCGTTGTTATCAAAGTCGTTTAGCCAGAGCTCCACCGGCTCCTCGACAGAGGCTTTCAGCATGCTGTTCAGTCCATGGTTTCCACCAATCAGGTCCATATCCCCGTCCATATCCAGGTCCGCTGTCCCGATACAATTCCACCATCCGGAGGTCTCGCCCAGACCGGCTGAAGAGCTAATGTCTGTGAAGGAGCCCTTGTTGTTGCTGTAAAGAGACACATTCATCCAGGTTCCTACCACCACCAGGTCGGGATCACCATCCTGGTCGTGATCAACCCAGCAGGCATCGGTGACCATCCCGGCTTTATGTAAAGTACCGAGCCTTTCCGGGGGAAGGGGTATAAAGCGGCCCGAACCATTGTTCTCCAGTAGAAACTGCTCCGGCGAGATTCCATATGCACCCGGTATGGAGCGGGTTCCAAGGAAAAGGTCCATATCACCATCCCCGTCAAAATCAGCCGGCCGGACACAGGAGCTATTTTGCATAAGCAGGGGAATGCTTCCCGGCGGACTGTGTTCAAAATGGCCCTGTCCATCATTAAGTAGCAGTCGGTCGGCCAGAATGGGACTGCCGGTAAATTCTTCGCTTCCACCCCTGACCAGGTAGAGGTCCAGGTCTCCATCTCCTTCGGCATCAAAAAAGGCAGCGTCTACATCCTCTGTATAGCGGTCGCTCAGCAGGGCAGGTTGAGCAAGTGCAGAGAAGCTACCTCCCGGAAGCTGGATAAAGAGTTGGGAAACCTGATCTGTGGCACTACCCACAAAGATGTCTTCCAGTCCGTCCCCATCTACATCGCCCACGGCAAGGGCAGGCCCTTCGGCCGAAAGGTTGGCTGGTATCAGGGCCTCCCGGTCCAGATCCTCCCAGTCGTTCTCCCGGTGCCTGTAGTCAAGTCCGGGTATGGACACCGAGCTGAAGATAGTCTCCGGGGCGCCTGGTTCTGTGTTTGGAACAGCAGCCCTTGCGTTGGAAATATCCAGTTGTATTGTCTGATCGGCCTTCACATTGAAGAGTTTCTGTTCCAGCAGTCCGGGCCAGCACACGGTGAGCGAATCCACCAGGGTATCACTTCCCAGTCCGAAGTGCAGGTGATCAGAGGTAGAGGACATAAATCCCCTGGTGGCATAGAGCTGGGCCATCTGTTGTTGTCCACCGGCAAATATGATTACACGTGCTCCGATCCCTGCCTGATTCAGGACGCTGCCTGAGAGCTCAAGCTTCAGGAAGTGCCGGTCGGGCATTCGCTCGGCATTGTTCCGGTAGATGGAAGCCGGACCATTGATGTTGTTAATCACCAGTTCCAAGTCGCCATCGTTGTCCAGGTCTGCATAGGTGGATCCATTGGAGTAATCAGGTGTGTCAATTCCCCAGGCTTCCTCCATGCTGGTGAAGCTTAGGTCACCGTTGTTGCGGAAGAGATGGTTGATATCGGGCTGCAATGGCATCCGCTCATAGAGCGCTCTGTCAGAGAGGCTGTCATTATTCACTGTGGAGGCGTAACGATTTCCTCCTGTAAGGTAGTTCACATAATCGAGGTCATTGGGCCTGCGATAGATGCCACTGGTGACAAAAAGATCCTTCCAGCCATCGTTGTCCAGGTCGCAAAACAGGGCCGACCAGCTCCAGTCGGTGGAATGGACCCCGGCCAGGCGAGCTATTTCGCTGAATTTCCCATCGCCCAGGTTGAGCTGCAGGGTGTTGTGTACATACTGGGGGGCATAGCCATACTGGAGCTTCATACGAAAGAGTTCCAGCTCGTCTTCGGTTCCCGATTGCTTCAGAATCTGCTGATCATCGGGCAGCATATCCAGTACCATGATGTCGGCGAGTCCGTCGTTATTGAAATCGGCCACATCATTGCCCATGGAGGAACGGCTGGTATGGGCGATCATAGCTGTCAGCTGCTCACTAAAAGTGCCATCACCATTATTTATATATAGATAATCATTTTCATGGAAGTCATTGGAAACATAGATGTCAGGGTAGCCGTCGTTGTTAATATCGCTGGTATTGACCCCCAGGCCATATCCAATCTGACTCCGGTAGATGCCGGCTTCCGCAGTGACTTCATGAAAGATACTGCCAGAGACTGTGGCATCGTTTCTGTACAGGCGGTCACCTGCCCGCACATCTTCATCCTTTCGCAGATCGGACATCCCATAACTTCGGGAGGTATGTACTGAATGATTCAGCAGGTACATGTCCAGGTCCCCATCCAGATCATAATCGAAAAAGGCCGCCTGGGTGGAAAACCCGGTAAAATCCAGTCCGTATGCTGCTGACTCCTCCCTGAAGGTGAGATCACCCAGGTTGATAAAGAGCTGATTGTGCCCCGTGAGCCCTTTGTAGTCCCCCACATTGCAGACATGTATATCCAGGAGTCCGTCCCCATTTACATCGGCCATGGTGACCCCCGTGCTCCAGTCGCCGCTTCCAGCAACCCCGGATGGCTCTGTGATATCTTCAAATTTCAGATTCCCTTTATTCAGGTAGAGTCTGTTTCCAAGCTGGTTGGCCGAGAAGTAAAGATCGACCAGTCCATCGTTGTTAATATCGCCGGCAGCTATGCCTGCCCCATTATTAAAATACAGGTATTCGATGATATTAAATGCTTCAGTCTCGGTGAGACTGTTTTCAAAATCGATGCCTGTGGAGGAGGATGGGAGTGAGGTGAAAAGGGTCTTGTGCCCATTATGCTTACAAGAGAAGGCTGCTGAAAGGAGCAGAAAGATATAGACTGTTTTTTTCATAATGTTACTCTTGTACCCTGAAAAGTTGAAGGGGATCATTGTTTCTGGCTATCACCAACATTGTTCCGGTGGGGGTTTGAATGCTCTGGATATCCCTGATTTCTCCCTCAAGTCCGAATCCTGATTCGAGGGCAGGGACCACCTTGAATCCACCCCGGCCATCTCCTTCGAGAAGATTTCCATAACTGGCATCGTAACGCCCCACCTCCGGCTTTACCCTATAAAGGTTGCCGCCCAGTAGCAGATCCATATTTCCATCCTTATTAAAATCACCAGCCCTGGCAGCCATCACTGTGGAGAATTGGGTTTCCACAGGAAGAGTATGCATGGAGAAATGGCCCAATCCGTCGTTTATAAACAGGGCGGTTTCCAGCTGTGCAACATCCAGTTTTATGGCATTGGTGAGTTGTTCAGGGGCAAAGATATCATTAATGGTCTGTTCCTTGAACAGTTCGTACTTCGGATATTTTTTTAGTAAAACTGGAATCTGACGGGTCAGATCGTGTTTCAGAGCCATGGGGTATGCACTGTCGCCCTCGTACACGCAAATGATCTGTTCGGCTGATCCGTTGCGGTCAAAATCATTTATATACATGGTGACGGGCCGCTCCGCACTTGCTTTAAAGCGGGAGTTAAGTCCGTGGTTCCCCGCTACAAAGTCGATGTCACCGTCTCCGTCAAAATCTCCGGTGGTAAGGCAGTTCCACCAGCCAGAGGTATTCTCATCTCCGAATGCATCCTTGCTCTCCCGGAAGTTTCCCTTTTCATTGATAAAAACCTTCAGAGCCATCCAATCGCCTGCAAGGATCATATCCAGGTCACCATCGCCATCCACATCTTCCCATTGCATATCTCGAAGCATCCCTACTTCCTTCAATTCAGGTGCGAGAATCTCACTTACATTGGTAAAATTTCCCTTCCCGTCATTTTCCAGCAGGTAGCCGTTAACAGGCACGCCATAGAGTGCGGGAAATAAACGAATCCCAACAAAAAGTTCAATGATGCCATCACTGTCAAAATCTGCCGCGCGTACACAAGCAGTGCTTTCATAGCGACCAATTGGAAGGATCTGAGCTGAAAGGGAAAATGCACCTCTGCCATTGTTAAGGTATAATCGGTCGGCCAGAGCCGAGGAGCTGCTGGTGAGCTCATTCCCCCCGCTGGCCACATAGAGATCCAGATCCCCATCACCATCTGCATCGAAAAAGGTACAGTCTGTATCTTCAGCATCCTTGTCCTTTTCAAACAAAGCTTTATTGGAGGGGACAAAGGAACCATTTCCCTGCTGAATCAGCAGGCTACCCGCCTGGCCTCTGGCCCCACCTGCATATAAGTCCTCCAGGCCATCTCCATTTACATCCCCGATGGAAGTGCGAGGTCCCTCCGTGGAAAGCATCTGGTAAATCAGTTTTTCCCTGCGAAAATCATCATACTCATTCTCACGGTGTATATAATCTATGGATACCTCGTCAGTGATCTCTTTAAACCAGAGCTTTTCCGGAACTGCTCTTTTTACCAGGGAAGCTTTTGCCGGTACTCCATCTTTCTGGTAGAGGGTGAGGGTCTGGTCTGTGCTTACGTCCTTCATCAGGGTGACTGTACCATCGGGCCACTGCACCACCAGTGAGTCGACCATGGTCAATGAACCCACTCCAAGGTTGGGGCGGGGATCCATGGTGGACTTGAATCCACGCATGGGCATTTGCTCCAGGTAGAACAATTGGCCGCGGTGCCTGGCCGTTACCTTGCTGCCAATGGCATCTGTGTTACCTGGCTTCCCTTTCAGAATCACTTTCAGATAGTGGTGCCCGGGCAGTTTTTCGGTGGACTCGTTACGGTAGAGAAACATGGGCATATTCACATTATTTACCACCAGGTCCAGATCCCCGTCGTTATCAAGATCGCCGTAAGCTGAGCCATTGGAGTGGCTGGGTTCGGCCAGTCCCCAGGGTAGGGCCATGTTCTCAAAGCTGTAGCCGCCCATATTCCTGAAGGCATAACTTGGTAATTTGACCGATGGAATGGCATCAATCAGGGTCTCGTAGTCTACGTTATTTCCCGAAATAATAGACATGGCAATATCCCGGTTGGAGAAGTATTGAATGTAGTCCTGGTCGGTCAGATCCTGGTAGATCCCGTTGGCCACAAAGATATCTTTCAGGCCATCGTTGTCCAGGTCCAGGATCAGTGCTCCCCAGGACCAATCGGTGGCATAGACACCGGCAAGCCGGCCAATCTCACTGAATGTGCCATCTGTATTGTTTAACTGCAGCATGTTGCGGGTAAACTGGTGGTGGTATCCGTTATCCAGATTAAATTTGTAGCTGTCCCAGCTATCGAAGGTGGTTTTGGTTTTGAGACGGGCATCGTGTTCCGGGATCATGTCAGTAACGAAGATCTCCGGATAGTGATCGTTATTGATATCGGCCATATCGGCGCCCATGGATGCGGCAGAGATACAACGCATCATATCGGTCAGCGTCTCACGAAAGGTTCCATCACCATTGTTCATATAGATATAATCTCGCTCAAAAAAGTCGTTGGATATATAAATGTCCATCCAACCATCCTGATCAATATCTCCAATGGTCACACCCAGTCCAAATCCGATGATACTGGAGTAGATACCGGCTTCTTCACTTACATCTGTAAATTGATTGTTATCGTTGCGGAAGAGTTTATCGCCCGCAATGGGATCTCTTAGCAGGCGCTGGTTTTCAGAGAGATTAAAACTACCAATCGCCTTGAAGGAGTTGTTGAGCAGGTAGAGGTCCAGGTCCCCGTCACGATCATAATCAAAGAAGGCTCCATGGGTGGAGTAGCCCGGGTCGTTTATTCCATATGCAGCGGCGCTCTCCGTAAAAGTGAGGTCCCCGTTGTTTATATAGAGCTCGTTGTGCCTTTCATCACCATCCACGTTTCCTGAATTGCACACATAAATATCGCTCCACCCATCGCCATTCACATCGGCCAGGCTGACCCCGGTGGACCATTCGCCATGCCCTCCGGTCCCGGTACGCTCAGAAATATCCTCAAATTTAAAATCACCCTTATTCAGATAGAGCACATTGGGACCCATATTGGAGGTGAGGAAGATATCCATGAGCCCGTCGTTGTTTACATCGCCCAGGGCCACCCCTCCGCCGTTGTAGAAGTTCCGGTAGGTGTAGATGTTGAACTTCTTTTTTAATTGCTCATCGTAGTCCAGTTGGTTCACAAAACCCGCCCCGGTATATGATTCCGGCATCAGGGTGAAGAGTTGATCTCCTGGGTCAATACCGGCATTCCGACTGCACGAAAGCATTATCAGCAGTGCCGGTAGAAGCACGACAGGTAGTATTTTGAGGGTTTTAGTTCTCATCCGGAAATCAGTTCTGTTTCGAGTCCTCCAGGCTATCTTTTTCCACACCGGAGCTCATGTCGGTAAATATGGCCCAGACATGGAGGTCATTCTCATTGTAAATGGTAATCCTCCTGTTCCCGTCTATTTTGGTATATGCCTCCCCCTTCATGGGATGTTTAACTGTTATAAACCCCTTGCCGTATATGTCCTCATACCAGTGTTTCACATCCTTGGCAAGCTTGGATGCGGAGAGTTCCTTGTCCCAGGGGCCCCAGCCATTATAGATAAAGCGAACGGGCATCTCTACGATTTTACCATCTCCGAATACGGGGTAAAAATTCATGGTGGCAGGGTATTTCAACTCCTCCTTTGTATCATACTCCACACTCATATTGCTTGTTCCCTGCTTTACCAGATTTTCCTTATTCAGCTTCCAGCAGTGATCAAAGAACTCATCTTCAGTCATCCTAAACGAGATTCCCATAAAAAGAGAATCATACCTGACCCCGCTGGCCAGTTCCTTTTTTAATCTGTGCTCATATTTCTTCTCGGGTGTGCATCCTCCCATGATAAGTGCAGCCATGACTACCAGCACCATCCATTTCATTCTATTCATTCTTCTTTAAATTCAAAAAGTGTAAAATTGTAAATTCTGATTGTTTCTTGCAACAGTAATCATACGGTTTCCATTGATTTTTATGTTTTTGATATCGCGGATCTCACCTTTGGTAAAGAAACCGGAGCTATTTGCGGGAAGGGCTCTCCAGTTTCCATTGCCGCGGCCCTGCAGAAAGAGGCCCTGCCCGGCGCTGTAGATCCCCATCTCAGGTTTGGCCCGGGTCAAATTGCCCCCTAAAAGTATATCACTTTTGCCATCGTGATCGAAATCGCCTGTAGCAATGGCATATACAGGAAAGAGCTGGCCCCTGGTTGGGAGCGGCTTAAACCGAAGGCTTCCCTGTCCTTCGTTAATCAGCAATCCACTCTCAAGCATATGGGCCTGAAGAACGATCGAACGCTGAAGAATTTCTTCAGAAAAAATATCCTCGATGGTTTGTCCACTATAGGATTCAAAGGTTGTATATTTTTGACCAAGGGCAGGAATCTGTTTTACCAGGTCATCCTTCATGACTACCGGGTAAGATGTGTCGCCGTTAAAAGCGCTGATAATATGCTCCACACTTCCATTTAAATCAAAATCGTTCACATGCATGGTAACTGGTTTTTCAGGGGAGGCACGAAAGCGGGAGTTAAGGCCATGATTCCCCAATACCAGATCCGTGTCCCCATCCCCGTCAAGGTCACAGGCAGCAATCCGCTTCCACCATCCTTCTGTTCCGGACAGACCATAGGATGCGGAGCGGTCAGTAAATTGTCCCTGCTCATTGATAAAGAGCTTCACTGGCATCCAGTCGCCCACAATTACCATATCAGGATCCTTATCCCAATCCACATCTGCCCAGGCCATATCGGTGATCATTCCAATTTCTTTTAGTCCGGGTGCCATCTCTGAAGAAACATTGGTGAATTTCCCCCTTCCGTCATTTTCCAGCAGGTAGCCATTCACCGGGATACCATAGAGAAAGGGGCGGAGGCGGATTCCCACGAACAGGTCCAAATCGCCATCACCATCATAATCAGCGGGTCGTACACATGCGCTACTCTCATAGCGTCCGACCGGAAGTATCTGCCTTGATTTATAGAAGCTTCCTTTCCCATTGTTCAGATAAAGCCTGTCAGCCAGAGCGGAAGAGCTGGATGAGAATTCATTACCACCACAGGCCACATAGAGATCCAAATCACCATCCCCATCTGCATCGAAGAGGGCGCAGTCGGTCTCTTCGGAGGTGCTATCTGCATCAAACAGGGAGCTGCTGGATTGTACAAAACCTTGCTTCTTCTGTATGTAAAGTGCCCCTGAAGTGCCTTTTGCTCCGCAGATATAGAGATCATCCAATGCATCTCCGTTCACATCTCCCACGGCCATTCGAGGGCCCTCAGTCGAGTGCATCTGAAAAAGCAGACTTTCTCTCACGAAATCATTGAACTCATTTTCCACATGGGAATAGGTCAATCCGGCTGGGGGATCGCTCTTTGTTAGGAGAGCTTTCACTTCTGAAGTCTGTGTGGAAGGGCAGGGGAGCGCGTCTACCTGGTTCAGAGTTAGAAACTGGTTGGCCTGAACATTATATAACAGAGAACAGCCTCCATCTGGCCAGCTTATCCGGATCGAGTCGACCTGGCTAACATCGCCCAGACCGAAGTGGAGCCGGCTTTCTACAGAGGACTTAAATCCCCTGGCGGGAATCAGCTCTTTGTAGCTTGTTTTACCCTGTAAATAAAGGGTGGCAGAGGCTCCGATTGCAGCGCTGTTGTTGGCCTTTCCCAGGAATGCGATGGATAGAAAATTAGATGCTTCCTTCTGCCTGGTATTGTTGCGATATAGAAAAGGGGCCATATTCACATTGTTAACAACCAGGTCAAGATCCCCGTCATTATCCAGGTCCCCGTAAGCGGCGCCATTGGAGTGGGAAGGAGTGGCCAGGCCCCATACTTTGGAACGATTGGTAAAAGTGAGGTCCCCATTGTTGTGAAAAGCATAATTGGGAACCCGCTCAGAGGGGATGCGATCGATAATGCTGAGAATGGCTTGTTCTTCATTCTTTATTACAGAGCGCATCAGGGCCGGATTGGAGTAGAAATTGAGGTAGTCCCTGTCCAGAAGATCTTTGTAGATTCCGTTCGCTACAAAGAGATCGCGCCATCCGTCATTATCCAGATCCATGATAAGTGCTCCCCAACTCCAGTCGGTGGCGTCCACTCCGCTGAAGCGGCCTATCTCACTGAAGGAGCCGTTCCTCTGATTGAGCTGTAATACATTACGGGCAAACTGTTGGTGGTAAGCCTTATCAACTTTGTTTTTGTAATTATCCCATGATTCAAACAGGACCTTGGTTTTCAGTCGTCTATCGCCCTGGGCAGTCATCTCGGTTACAAAAATATCGGGCCAGCCATCGTTATTAATATCTGCAATATCTGCTCCCATGGCTCCCAGACTGGTCTCTCCAAGCTGCTGATCCAGCAGCTCTGAAAAGGTTCCATCCTGCATGTTGATATAGAGATAATCGCGTTCAAAAAAGTCATTGGAGATATAAATATCCATCCATCCGTCGCGGTTCAGGTCAGACACACTAACTCCAAGCCCAAAACCGATCTTGCTTCCATAGATATGCGCTTCGGCACTTACGTCTACGAAAATATCCCCATCATTTCGGTAAAGCTTATTTGCACCCAGGGTATCCCTCAGCAGTCGCGCTCCCTCTACCAGGTCAAATTCAGTTACAGACTCGAAGGAATTGTTGAGCAGGTAGCAATCCAGGTCCCCATCCCGGTCATAATCAAAAAATGAGGCATGGGTGGAGAGTCCCAGATCATTGATTCCATAAGCCTCTGCCTGTTCAGTGAAGGTCAGATCACCATTATTAATAAACAATTCATTATTCCGATTGGGGGTGTCCGGAATGCCCGATTTGCACACATAAATATCGGGCCAGCCATCACCATTGATATCGGCGATGCTTACCCCGGTTGACCAGACGCCCTCACAGGCCACACCTGCTTGTTCCGTGATATCTTCAAAATGAAAATCCCCCCGATTGATATAAAGCTTGTTGTCCACTATGTTTCCGCAGAAGTATATATCAGTGAGACCGTCCAGATTAAAATCGCCCAATCCGACCCCGGCGCCATTATAGAAATTGCGGTAGGTGTAGGTATTGAACTCTTCGCTGTACTCCACATCATTGCTAAAGCGGATGCCCGCTTGATTCAGGTCGAGTAGTGTGAATCTGGCATCGAAGCTAGAATCCGGAGCATCGGAGTTGCATGCCTGCAGGATAATAAATATAGAAAGAAGAATCCCTCCCTGAACAGCATCTATTTTTCCTCGAAACATGCGCGCAATGTACAAAAAAGAGAGCAGGCAATTGTCTTGCCTGCTCTCCCTGAAACTATATATTCAATATGCTACTTCTAATTATACCCCGGATTCTGAGTCAGGTTGGGGTTAGCCTCGATCTTGTCCCTGTGGATGGGGAAGAGCGTAGTGTGTTCTCCACTCTCAAGTACATCACCGGGATTATTGAATGGAACGACCCAGAGTGCCACATCGTCGTATAATCCCCAACGAATGAGTTCCTGGCGCTTGGAGTTCTCCGCAAACATTTCACGACCAATCTCGTTGAAAAGCTCACCTCCAGGAATTACCGGTCCTGCCATATCAAAGCTGACGGGGCCATCAAGTGTAGCCAAGGGATCCACACCGGCACGGGCTCTTACATCGTTCACCAGTAATAGTGTGGCAGCAGCAGTGGGATCGTTATTCTGACGCCACAGTGCTTCAGCGTTCATCAACTTCACATCGGCCAGGCGGAATACGGCATAGTCATTGTTCATAGCGCCAGGATCTGAGCCCAACTCAATTTCCCATTTACCAACCCGTACACCGGACTGGCGCCAGGCCTGGGGACCCAGCTCATTTATCTGGGGCTCACCGGTTCCAATATTTCCAAGGTTGAGTTGTGGGCCGTCCGGATCATTTGCGTCAGCACCATCATCTTCGGTCGGAGATCCGTCCACGTTGTACTGGTAGCCGGCTACAAAATTGCCTCGCTTAATGGCCGGGCCATCCAAGGTACCCGCATCCCCTTTACGGATATCGGTGTCCTCGTAGGAGTTGTAAAACTCCTCCAGGGAACAGTAACCGTTCCATGGCTGGGCAGTCAGGTTATAGCTGTATTGACTGGCATAATGCAAACTTCGCACCGCAATTTGAAATCCTCCATAATAAACCTGGTCGTAGGGAATGGCAAAGATCATCTCAGTAGTACCTGTATTGCTTGCACTAAAGTTATCAAAATAGTTGCCTGTAAGATCGAATCCGCCATTATCAATGATATCGGTACAGGCCGCTGATGCTTTGACATACTGCGGAGTTCCGGTATAGACTTCTGCATTCAGGTAGAGCTTGGCCAGCAGTGTTTGACCGGCCCAGTAGTTCATCCGTCCGTAGGTGGTACCATCCACTTCCTTGGGAAGTAGGGGAACTGCCTCTTCCAGGTCGGCTACCAGCCAGGCATAAACTTCAGCCCTTGGGACCGTAGACGGCTGCGCTTCTGCAGCGGCGAAGTCTGTTACCAGCGGTACATTTCCGTACAAATCGATCAGTTGCCAGTAGAAGAATCCCCTGATGGTCCGAAGTTCGGCTATAAAAGCGGCGGCCATATCAGCATCCATGGCTCCATCGGCCACAAGGACCTCGAATTGGTAAATCAGGCGGTTGGCGGTATTCACACCCCCAAAGCCCCAGTTCCAGCCTCCGTTCATATCTCCGTCTTCAATGGTCCAGGAGTGGAGATGGATCCTTCTCCAATTACCTCCGTCGTCCCAGTCCGATCCACGTGTGGGAGTGACCATTTCGTCGGTTCCATTGGTTTGCAGGTTCATGGGAGTGCTAGAGGCATAGTCGCCAAATTGTGTATAGGCGGCGCCCAGGGCAGCGAGGATCTCCTCCTCTGAATTGAAGAAATTATCCGGTGTTACTTCACCGTAGAGCTCTTCATCCAGGTTGGTACATGACTGGTTAATGGTGGCTGTCAGCATAACTGCCAGGACTGCCATTACCAGTAATATTGATTTTCTCATTTTATTTCTATCTGTTGTTTTCATATCGTCTGTTTTTAGAGGGTTAGAAACCAACGTTTACACCCAGTGAAACAGACCTGGTCCTGAACCAGGTATTCCTTCTGTCAATACCGGGAATCAGGACATTTCCTCCATCGTCATATCTCACACTGGGATCAACACCCTTATAACCGGTAATGAAGAACAGGTTGTTGCCAGATATAAAGACACGAATGTTTCTGAAGGCGGAGCTGTTCACCATATCGAAGTTATATCCAAGCGTTGCATTGTCCAAAGCGAAAAAGGATGCATCCTCAATATGCCAGTCGGAGAGTACATTTGAAGTGCTGTTCATCAGGACTCCGGTCTCGGCGTTTCTCATATCTGTAGCTGTTACCGGCAGGTTGTATGAGGTAATGGCCTGAGGTACCTCATAGAATCCACGGAAGGTATTGTTCAGATCGTGTCCCAGTACGCTGCGGAAGAAGATATTCAGGTCAAAATTCTTGTACTTGAAGTTGTTGCCCCATCCAAATTCCATATCGGGCAGTCCGTTACCAACTACTACGCGGTCCAGTTCATCTATAGTACCATCCTCATTGGTATCCTTCAGGATCAGGTCACCGTCAGGACCTATCTCCACGAAGGTTTGGCCCAAGAGCTGGCCGATGGGTTGACCCTCTTCCGCTCTTATAACGGGTGTCTGGTTCTGTCCCGGCGATCCCATGTTCCCCAGGGCTCGCACACCATAGCTCAATTCGGCACCGTTAAAGGTTCCTGAAAGTGAGACCAGCTCGTTTTTCAGGTAGTAAGTAGGAGTAATGGTGGTGCTCCAGGAAAAGTCACCTGACTGTACGGCATTCCACGACAGTGTAAGTTCGAGACCACTGTTCTGAATTTCACCCAGGTTCAGCCAGGCATCAGAATAGAGGTTTGGCGGAACCGGAACATTGTATTCAAACAACAGGTCGGTGGTGGTCCTGGTATAGTAGTCAAATGAACCATAAAGTTTTCCGTCCAGCATGGAGAAGTCCACACCGATGTCAAATTCACCCTTCTTTTCCCAGCCCAGATCCGGGTTGGCATTACTTACAGGTGCGTAACCGGGGATGAACTCACCATTGTAAAAGAAGTTTCCTTGAGGTCCAAGGCGCAAGAGGGACATATAAGGATTGGGAGGCTGGTTACCGGTAAGTCCCCAACTAGCCCTTAGTTTCAGGTTGTCCATGGAGGAAATATCCAGCACATTGGCCAGGTCAACACCTGCACCGATGGCCGGGAAGAAACCCCATTTGTTACCTTCTCCAAACCTGCTGGAGCCTTCATAACGGCCACTGGCCATCACAAACCAGCTGTCGGTCACATTCAAGTTTACACGACCAAAGAAAGCGACCAGCGTAGACATATTCTGGTAGCTGGTCACATTACCGATTCCTGCATTGAAATCTCCTGCTGCGCTCAGGTTGTTATAGGTAAAGGCGTCGGTGATAAAATCACCACCTTCTGCAGAGAATCCTTGCCAGTTAAATCCCTGGTGAGAGAACCCTCCAAGTATTTGAAGGCTTGCACCACTGATATCAGTCAG
>RCNF010000742.1_pt1 | contig 17231 bp, 15 predicted proteins | sample 2041311 | NCBI WGS metagenome assembly RCNF01 (sample SAMN09708228, study PRJNA481090) | Marine sediment metagenome, whole genome shotgun sequencing project. | biome: marine sediment; feature: ocean; material: sediment; isolation source: Sewage treatment plant 2 marine sediment (STP2) ... | reverse complement strand
CTGTTCAACGATCACCACATCGTTGCCGTCACCGGCCAACTTGGCCGCAAGGGTCGAACCCACCAGACCGCCGCCGACCACGATCACCTTCATTAAGGAATCCTCTCCAAACTTCGGTCTTCAGATTTGTGTGCTGTTTTCACGGGCAAAGTGTACACAAATTGAAGTAGGAATTAGGAATTAGGAATTAGTAATTGCCGCTCAACTTCCCACCCTCCGGGTAAATCCTTCGCTTTCAGGGTGGTTCAGGCCGCTCCGTATCGAGGCGACTCCCGACGGCGCGGGCTGATCAGCGATGGAATTCCTAATTCCTAATTCCTAATTTTTCATCAGGGTTTCGCCCCCTCCTCGATCCACCGCCGATAGAGCTCGAGTTCGGCGGCACGAAGCTTCTTGACGCCGGTCGGCGTTCGCGGCATCCCCTTACCCTCGGGCGCCGTGTGTTGGAGCTTCAACCACAGATACGAGGCATCGACATCCCCAGGCGCCACCAGCGCCATCTCCGGCACCTGGATCGACTGCCGACCCACCAACTGCTCGTAGCCCGTCCCCTCTTCGAGGACAAGCTTGGCCTTTGGTTCTTCGGCCTCGTGGCACCCGAGACAGTGGGCAACAACCAGCGGCTCGAGGTGGCGTTCGTAGGACACCGTCTCACCGGCCGGCACGTTAGGCACCGGGGTTCCGCAGCCGGCCAGAATCAGCACAGCACAGCCCGAGGCAATCCAGCGCAGGCTCAGGGTTCTTGCCTCAGTCCGCCGAACGCCGAATCAACCCGCGCCGGTTGGCGCAGTCAATCCGAACGTCGAGTGGACTGTCGACTCGAACGTGGCGGACGTGGCTGCTCTCCCAGATCGCCTCCTGGGAGTCGAGGAAATCCCAGTCGATCCGGCCGTGACCTTCGGCCTCGACCGACATATAGAGCACCCGGTTGCTGAGCAGTCTGTGAAAAAAGTGAGTCCCATGGCTGAGGTTGCTCGGCGCATCCGGCATCGTCGCCTCGACGATCACCCGTGCCGCCGAAATCTGGCCCCACACGACCGGCACCCCAAAGCGATCGTCGGTCGTGCCCCATCGCCCGAGACCGATAAAGACCCCGTGCCGACCCTCTTCCACCAGCCCACGGTTGACCGCGTCCAGCTCCGAGGCCATCATTCGCGTCGATCCCCGGTCAAAATTCTGGGGCCTCAGGTACACCACATCGGTCAGGTCATCACGCGAGCCCTGTCCCAGGCAGTTGTCTGAGGACACCAGCACATCGTCGCCATCGAGGTCGCACTCTTCGACCGGTGTGCGCTCGCCGGGCGTCAGCATCGGACGCAGCTGGACAAAACCGATCTCCATCGGCAGGGCATTCTCGGTGTCGAGGTTGACGGCAAACTCGATCTCGGCCTCACCGTTGAGCACGTTGCACGAAAGCTCGAGCAACCGCTCCATCACCGGAGTGAAAGGGATCGATCGCGATTCGAGGAGCGGCGCAAAGGTCAGAGCACGAGGCCCGTTGCCCGAAATCCCCGTCCGCAGTTGGTCCGATGCCGGGTCCCACGTCGACGACAGAAAGGTGAGCGTGCCGTCGGCCTCCGCATCACCCAGACCGCACCTCACAAGACAGGAGGACTCACGCACCGGGTCGGGCGGCGGCGGTTCCCCGACGTTGACCGCCCAGAAACTGTTCTGGGTGAACTTGAGTAAATCGCCCGTGCTCTTGAAAGGCGGTGGCGCGGTCGCGCGGCTGGGGCAGTAGCTCCACACATGATCGCCATCGGTGATGGTTTTGCCCAGCCCCAGGGCGACAGTGACCACACCATCCTCCCGCTTGTTGCCCGGAACCGGGTAGTGGTTGTACGAGCGGGCCAGCCCCGACACCGTCGGATAAAAGCGCCCGCCGTACCGGTCACCGGTGATCTCCTGGATGATCACCGCCATCTTCTCGGCATCGTCGGCAAGACCGCACGATCGCCGCGAAGCCACGGCGTTTTCGAAGAAGGTCGAAGCCCAGGCGAGTTTGATCGCGCCCGACAGACGCCGATACCGGGCATCGTCGTTTTCTTCCGAATTGGGGATCAGCTTGGATGCAAAAATACCCGCAAAGGGGCGCTCCTGAGTGTCCTCGAGAAAGCTCGAAGGCCGAACGGCGAGCGGTGCTCTCAGGACTTCGAGCAGCCGACGGAGCTCCGACCGTACCTCCTCGGTCAACTCTCCGCGCTGGAAATCGATGGCAATACGGCTGTCGGGAATCCCGCTCAGCGCCACCTCCGCGAGATGATTGCGGTGCACAAACTCTGAGAAAACGTCGGTTGCGATGACCACCGCAGGCGGCACGGCAACCGTCACGCCTTCGTACTCGGAGGCGTCGAAACGCGGCAGGATCTCTTGCAAGATCTGCTGTAGGCCAACGGCCTTGCCGCCGACGCTGCCGGTTCCGATCCTCGCAAAACTGTGCTCCGAACCAAATGTCTGCGGTTCGAAACGGGGAACTTTGGTGTCCACATTCGTAGTCATGGGCGCAGGTTGGCGCGTCTCTTCGGCTATGTCAACTCCCGGCGCACTCGGATCAAAAAGAGGCGGGAACGAACATCGGCCCTGTAGGCTCCTGAGATGATCCTATTGGCCCTTGGAATCGGCGCGATTGCAGGCCTTGCCCTTTTCCTCTATTTCCGCCAACGAGACTGATCGGGGTGGCCAGCGAAACCGGGCTCGGGTAGTCTCGTGTGAGGAGGAATCCACCATGAAAACCTCACGAATCGCTTGTTTGTGTGCTGTGATGATTGCAGTGGCTGCGTGGTTGCCGGCTGCCGACACTCACGTCTACAACGCACCCATCGAAAGGGTATGGGACGAAGCGGTCAAGGCGACCCGCGATGCCGGCCTCGAACTCACGGATTCCGACAGATCCGAGTACTGGTTCATGATGGCATCGCCGAAAAAGACCTTCTCCCGCAGCGTTCTCTTCGAGGTCAGGCTCAGCCAGACCGAAGAACAAACTCAGGTTATGGTTCGAGCGGTCGACGAGGACGGCTCGAAAAAGAGCATCAAGATCATTGCTGCCTACCTCGCCGCGTTGGACGAACGCCTGAACTGAGCCCAGAGCACGGACCCGGAGGCGATCAGGTCAACACGCCACGTTTCTTCATGGCGATGGAGTAGACGAGAAGGAGAATCGCCGCCACCCACACCAGCGCGGTCATGATCGGCGAGCCTTCACCCATCATTTCGAATCCGTTGGTCAGCAAGACGGTGTGGATCGAACTGATGGCCATACCGGCGAGCGAGATTCCGAAAGCCCACACCGCCCACTTCTTGCGCAGCAGCAGACCGATCGATCCCGCGACCCCACCCCACACCCCGAAGGCCCAGGCTGCGACCACCCACTTTGGAAAACCGTAGAAGTAGGCAAGTTGCTCCTCGTTAAAGGTGCCCATGTAAAAATCGAGTTCCAGTTGGGTGGCAAGATAATCGAAAGCTCCCAACGCGTTCCACAGCAGTGCAACGACGCCAACGATCCACAGGTGAACCGGTATCCGGCGCGCTCCTACGCCTCCAGCTGTCTCGGTGACGGTCATGTTTCTCTCCTTTTTCGAATCTGACTATTGGAAACACCCTAGCACGGCGATTTTCCCCGAAACACGGGTCAGGGCGTTCCGATGGTGGTGACACCCGCCCCGTGCGCGGTTAAGGTGGGCGCCGGAGGTCGCAATGGCTGACGAATCGGGCCACTGGGACGCAGAGCTGTTTCGCCGCGAGGGGCACCGGATGGTGGACTGGATCGCGGAGTATCTCGACGGCGCCAACCGGGAATACCCCGTGCTTTCCCGTGTCGAACCGGGTGAGATCAGCGCCAAGTTGCCGCGGCGGATGCCCGACACCGCCGAGGACCCGGCAGCGGTGTGGCAGGATTTCCTCGACATCATCCTGCCCGGCGTGACTCACTGGAATCACCCCGGCTTCATGGCCTACTTCGGGATCACCGGTTCGGGTCCCGGTGTGCTCGGCGAGATGCTGTCGGCCGCCCTCGACGTCAACGGCATGCTGTGGCGAACCTGCCCCTCGGCCACCGAGCTCGAGCTCACGGTGCTCGACTGGATGCGACGCGGCCTCGAGCTGCCGGAGGACTTCTTCGGCTTTCTCACCGACACCGCCTCGATCTCGTCGCTGCTCGCCCTCGCAGCAGCGCGCGAAAAGGCCGACCCGGAGATCCGCCACCTCGGCATGACCGGCCGTGGTCTGGCTCCTTTTCGTATTTATGCCTCCGACCAGGCCCATTCGTCGATCGCCAAGGCCTGTCTGACGCTCGGTTTCGGGCTTGAGAGTTTCCGCGCCGTGCCCCACGATACTGAATACCGTATGGACCCCGAGGCTCTCGCGCACATGGTCGCCGAAGACCGGGCCGCTGGTTTAAGGCCGCTGGCCGTGGTCGCTACGGTCGGCACCACCTCCACCACCTCGGTGGATCCGGTGGCAACCATCGCCGAGCTCTGCGCGGCCGAAGACCTGTGGCTCCATGTCGATGCCGCCTATGCCGGTTCGGCGGCCTTTTGCCCCGAAAACCGGTGGTGTCTCGATGGCTGCGAGCGCGCCGACAGTTTTATCTTCAACCCCCACAAGTGGCTCTTTACCCCGATCGACGCCTCGGCTCTGTACACCCGACACCCCGAGATCTTCAAACGGGCCTTTTCGCTGGTGCCCGAATACCTGACGACCCCGGTGAGGGGCCAGGTGGTCGACCTCATGGACTACGGCGTCCAGCTGGGCCGTCGTTTCCGCGCCCTCAAGCTGTGGTGGGTCTTGCGCTGCTTCGGGCTCGAAGGCGTGCAAGAGCGCATCCGTTGTCACATCGAAATGGCGGACTCCCTGGCGACGTGGGTGGAAGACCATCCCAACTTCGAGCGGCTGGCGCCGACGCCGTTTTCGGTGGTCTGCTTCCGCGCCCGGCCGGAAGGACTGGAAGGCGACGAGCTTGACCGCTTCAACATGGAACTCATGGAACACGTCAACGCATCGGGCGAGATCTTCCTGTCCCACACCAAGCTCGACGACGGCATCTCGCTGCGGGTGGCCATCGGCAACCTGGCAACCGTGGAATCCGATGTCGAACGTTGCCGCGACCTCCTGGAGGAGGGTCTGTCGTGCCTCTCGAACCGCTGACGGACACGTCCGGCCCTCTGGCGACGTTGAAGGCCACCACATTCCTGGTGCTCGGGTTCGCAGCACTTATGTTCATCAACCTGCTCCAGCTCTCGAGCCTGGTCTTGCTGCCCTTCTCGAAAAGGGCGTTTCGCGCCGTCAACCGCTGGTGCGCCGACACCTGGTGGGGTCTGTGCGTCACTGTCGCGGATCGGTTGTACAAGGTCGAGGTGATCTTCACCGGCGACGATGTGCCCATGTGTGAGAACGCCCTCGTGGCCGCCAACCACCAGCAGATGCCGGACATTCCCGCCATCATGAAGTTCGCCAGGACCAAAGACCGTCTCGGCGACCTCAAGTTCTTTGTCAAAAAGCAGCTCAAATGGGTTCCCGGAATGGGTTGGGGCATGCAGTTTCTCGACTGCCTCTATATCGATCGCGACTGGTCGGCAGACCGAGAGACCATCCGCAAGACTTTTTCGCGACTCGTGGACGACGAGGTGCCGGTCTACCTGGTCTCCTTTGTCGAAGGGACGCGATTGACGCTCCCCAAGCTCGCCGCCGCGCGTGAGTACGCTGAATCTCACGATCTTCGCCAACCAATCCACACCCTGGTACCGCGGACCAAGGGCTTTGCGGCCTCGATCGAGGGGCTGCGCAGCCACATCGACGCCGTCTATGACCTCACCATCGCCTACGAGGACGGCGTACCCTCGCTGTGGCAGTACATGAAGGGGCTGGTCCGACGCATCCACGTCCACGTCCGCCGCTTTCCAATCAACGACCTGCCCGACTCGGCCGACGATGTCCGCCAATGGCTTCTTGATCGCTGGCAGGAGAAAGACGAACTCCTGGAGCACTTCTACACCACCGGTTCCTTCCCATCGCAATCCCTCACCGATTCGGTCGACTGACGCCAAGGCCGGCAAGACTGCCCGCAGATCACGCAGATAGACGCAGATGTTCGGACCCATCGCAGAGGGCAATCGTCCACAGATGACCCAGATGACATGACGTTCTTAATGATCCGAACATGGTGAAGGAGCACGTCTCCCCTGCTCCCACGCTCCTCTGATGGTGGGCCAAGGCCCACCCTACGGAGGGCATCCAAACCAAATGGAATCGTAGGGTGGGCCTTGGCCCACCATCAGACCCGAGTGTCTATCGGCCAGGCAGTTGCGGGCACGACCAAGGTGGGACCTGCGCGCCCCTGGCGCGCAGGCCGGGGTGAAGACCGGCCGAGACGAACGCTGGCGTTCGAAGCGGTCGGGTTTCGCACCGGGAGCCGGCGAGCGTGAGATCGCCGGCGTTGCCACCGCGCCACTCCGGGCACTCTCGTCCACGCAGGAATCGCCCCTCTGCGCCTTTGCGTCTCTGCGCCTTTGCGTTGTCTTCCGGGTCCGGATCTGCGTCATCTGCGTGATCTGCGGGCAAACTCCTGCTAACGCACGGCAGCCGGGTCCTGAGTGAACAACCGCTGCGTCCACAAGGCAAGAGCCACGGAGACCGCGAGGATGACGGCCCCCGTTGCCTGGTGGACAGTGGTGATCGTGACCGCGAGGGTCGATGGCGAGCCCACCGTCGCTTCGCCCCCCGTGACCGCGAGAGCTGCGATCCCGAATACTCCCTGGATCGAGGCGAGCACGACCAGCGCTTTCCCCAACCGATCGACAGGCCACGAACCGCGGAACATCCCCCACGCACGGACGCCCACCATCACCGCGAGCAGAATCACAACCGCCGCCAGCGTGATGTGGACGATCAGCAACGCCGCCAGATGGCGCTGCGCGGCCCCGAGCACCAGTTGCACGACAACCGCGAGGACCAACCACCGCTGGAGATTGCGATCGTCGGAAAAATTCGGCCGCTTCTCGGGCGGCGAAGAACTGAGCCACAGGCTGCTGGTCACGCAGGCCATCGCAACCATCACCGCGAGAAAGATCTGACCCAGAATTCCGTGGGCGAGCGCGAGCGCGATGCTCGGCACCATATCCGCCTCCGAGGTGGAGAGGGTGAAGTTGCCGGTGACCCGGAGGCCACCCAGGGTGCCCTGCAGCACCACCAACACAACCGCCGCCAACGCCAGCCGGTGCACCCATCTGCGGTCATCGCGCCGCCACAACCTGATCGCGAGCACAATCGTGGTCAGACCCACCAGCGCTCCAAACAACCGGTGGGCGTGCTCGTAGTAGATGCCCCCGGTCATCCGCGCCAGCGGGAACAGAAACATATTGGTTCCAAAAGAGTTGGGCCAATCAACGACCGCCAGGCCGGCCTCCGAGCTCGTCACCAGCCCGCCTGCAACCACCAGGAGGAAGGTGGCCGCCACCGCCACCTTGGAGAACAGCCCCGTCCAATCCGCAGCGGTCGTCGTCGATTCGCCACCGCCGGCGAGGGCCGCGGAAACAGCGGCGATCAGCGCCACCACGACGATCGATCCCGGGACCCATACAAGCGCCGAGGGCACCACCCCCCCGCCATCGGCGGAGGTCAAAAGACTGCCCAGGATGAGCATATTGAGGACGGCGGCGGTCGTGCCGACGAGGGCTCCGGCGAGCCAGCCGCCGCCGCTGCGGGCCCCGATGAACCATCCCCAGTAGGCCACTGCCGCGAGCATCGAGATCAACAGCATCCAGCTCGGGGCCGCAACCAAAGGGAGTCTGCAGACATAGGCCACGGCCCACATCGAGACCGTCATGGCAAATCCGAGGGGCAGTACATAGCCGCTGTCGCGCTTCATTCCGCCTCCAGTTGATCCAACCGTTAGAATACGACGCGGTAAGGCTCGGTTATACTCGGCGGCGCCCACCGCCACCTGACGAGGATCGACGGAAAATATACACCAGACGGTGCGGCAGATCGCGGGAAAGACGGCAATAATTCAATGGCAATCTCAGGTGAACCCCGGACCGAACCGACGCGACCAGGACTGACGGCGCGACGGATCCTGGCCAGTTATCTCGAGCTGTCGAAGGCCAGGCTCGGCGCCCTCGTCGTGCTCACCGCCCTCGTCGGGTATGTTCTCGGCGCCCGCGGCCACCTCTCCCTGTGGGTCGGGCTTTCGGCCGTCGTGGGCACCGCTCTCAGCGCCTTCGGCGCCAATATTCTGAATCAATGGTGGGAGGTCGAGCGTGACGGGTTGATGCACCGCACGAGATCGCGACCCCTGCCCTCCGGCCGGGTCGATCGCAGGGTGGCGCTGGTGTGGGGCCTGGTTTCGGCCGCGGCGGGGCTCGCGATCCTGGCCTTCGGCACAAACCCCCTCACCACCGGTCTGTCGTTGTTCGTGATCCTCCTCTACGTCGTTGTCTATACGCCGCTCAAGGTGCGGACACCCCTCAACACGGTCATCGGCGCAGTCTGCGGCGCCGTTCCACCCATGATGGGCTGGGCTGCCGCCACCGGTCGCCTCGACGCCGGCGCCTGGATTCTCGGCGGCATCCTGTTCGTGTGGCAAATACCCCACTTTCTCGCCCTCGCCTGGATGTACCGCGAGGACTACGCGCGCGGCGGCTTCCGCATGTTGCCCGCGGTCGACGCGGAAGGCCGCGTCACCGGACGACTGGCCTTTGTCTACGCCGCCGCCTTGTTGCCGATCACCGCCGCTCTCTCCGTGGCGGGCGTCACCGGCGCCACCTTCCTGGTGGCCTCTCAAGTCGTGGGTCTGGCCTTTCTGGCGCTGAGTTGGGTGTTCCTCCGCGATCGCAGCCAGCTCGCCGCTCGAAGGCTCTTCCTCGCAAGCATTCTCTACCTCCCGCTGGTGCTGGGGCTGGGCGTTGCCGACATCGACCACCGTCACGATCTCGACGCCGAGGCATCCAGCCCCGTCGTTGCATCACAGGCCACAACGACCTCTCAGATTCCCGCCGCGGAGTTCTGACCCGTGTCCGGATCGTCCATCATCCGCAGCGGCTGGTGGGTTGTGCCGGCGGCAGGAGTGCTGACGCTGATCGTGGCCGCGGTGATGGTGATTCCCTTGTTCGACCGGACTTCGTCGGACACCCCGAGAGGCGATTTCGATCTCTCGGACACCCTGGTGCCGCGAGACCTCATCGTGCGCGCCATGCCTCGCGACGGTGTCATGGTCCTGAACGAGCCCGTGATGGTGGATGCCGCGGAGGTCGACCGATTCAACAACGAAGAACGCGGCAAGATGCTGGTTGCCGACGACCGCGTCATCGGCGTCGAGATCGCGGGCGAGGCGCGCGCCTACCCTCTCCGGCTGATGTGCTGGCACGAGGTCGTCAACGACGTTGTCGGCGGCGAGCCGGTAGCCGTCACCTACAGCCCGTTGTGTGACAGCGTCGCGGTCTTCAGCCGGGTTCTCGATGGTGACGAGATCGAGTTCGGCGTGTCGGGTCTGCTCTACAACTCCAACACGCTGCTCTACGACCGCCGGTCGGCGCCGGCGGCGTCGCCGCTGTGGATCCAACTCACCGGGAAACCGATCGTGTGGCCGGCGACCGGCCCAGGCGGCCGGTTGGCGCTTCTGCCTGCGAGGCTCACGACGTGGGCGGCCTGGCGGGAACGCAATCCGTCGACCTTGGTCCTGGCGCCGCTCGCCGAAATGAAAAAACCCTATAAGCGCGATCCCTACAACTCGTACTTCGGATCTGATCTTCTGAAGTTCCCCGTCGAACCGCTGCCGCCCACCGGTTCGCTGTCGCTCAAGGACCGCGTTGTCACCACCACGATTGACGGCGTAGACACCGTGTTTGCGTTGCCCGGGCTTGCCGCGGCTGCCGGGGCCCCCACAGGTTCGATCGACGTGACGGCCGAGGGTCTGCCCCTGCGGATCCGTTTCGACGACGTGCTCGGCGTTGCCGATGTCGAGCCGCTCGACGATCCGGCCCGCCTCGAGGGGGTGCGTTCCGCATTTTGGTTTGCCTGGTACTCACTCGAAGGAACGGTTCCTGTTATTATTCCCGACGCCGCACGGGACCGCTAGCATTTCGGTCCCCGGAGACCGCAGAATAAAAGCCCGGAGGAGCTTGATGACCGTCAAGATCGAACACTTCTCATACGACGACGCCATCGTCCGCAAATTCACCCTGGTGACCCTTATTTGGGGCGTCGTCGGCATGCTGGTTGGCGTCATCGTCGCCCTGCAGCTCGCGGCCCCCTTGTTCAACTTCGAGCTCGCATTCCTTTCCTTCGGCCGTCTGCGCCCGCTCCACACCAACGCCGTGATCTTTGCCTTCGCGGGCAACGCGGTGTTTGCCGGTGTTTATTACTCGATGCAACGGCTCCTCAAGACGCCGATGTTTTCGAAGGCGCTGAGCGCCGTCCACTTCTGGGGCTGGCAGCTGATCATCGTGTCGGCCGTCATCACCCTGCCTCTCGGTTACACCCAGGGCAAGGAGTACGCCGAGCTCCAGTGGCCCATCGACATCGCCATTGCCCTCGTCTGGATCGCCTTTGCCATCAACGCCTTCGGCACCATCGCCAAACGGCGCGAGCGCCATATCTACGTCGCGATCTGGTTCTACATCGCGACCATCGTCACCATCACGGTGCTGCACGTCTTCAACAACCTCGTGGTGCCCGCCAGTCTGTGGCGCTCCTACCCCATCTATGCCGGCGTCCAGGATGCCTTCATGCAGTGGTGGTACGGCCACAACGCGGTCGGATTTCTGCTGACCACGCCCTTCCTCGGCATCATGTACTACTTTCTGCCCAAGGCCGCGAACCGCCCCATCTTCTCCTACAGGCTTTCGATCATTCACTTCTGGTCTCTGGTTTTCCTCTATATCTGGGCCGGGCCGCACCACCTCCACTACACCGCCCTGCCCGCCTGGGCATCGACCCTCGGGATGCTGTTCTCGTTGATGCTTTGGATGCCTTCGTGGGGCGGCATGCTCAACGGTCTCCTGACCCTGCGCGGGGCGTGGGACAAGGTGGCCACCGACCCCGTGCTCAAGTTCTTCGTAGTGGCCATCACCTTCTATGGCATGTCCACCTTCGAAGGACCGCTGCTCTCGGTCAAGTCCGTCAACCTGCTCTCCCACTACACCGACTGGACCATCGCCCACGTCCACGCGGGTGCACTCGGCTGGGTCGGGTTCCTGGTCTTCGGGATGATCTACTGGTTGCTGCCGCGGCTCTTCCAGACCGAGCTGTGGAGCCGCAAGCTGGCCGAGACCCACTTCTGGCTCGGAACCATCGGGATTCTTCTTTATATCGTCTCCATCTACGCCGCCGGTCTCACCCAGGGTCTGATGTGGCTCGCTTTCGACGCCGAGGGCTACCTCAAGTACCCCGATTTCATAGAGACCACCCTGCGTCTGATTCCGATGTACTGGGTCCGGGTGATCGGCGGTCTCGCCTATCTCGCCGGCGCCCTCATGCTCGGCGTCAACTTCTTCATGACCTGGAAGAACCGGCCTTCGACCTATGACGTTCCGGTGCACGAGGCCCCGGCGCTGTCGAAGGACTACACCGACCGGCCCGAGCCGCCGACAGAGCTCGAGACCAGCGGGGCCCACGTGGTCAATCTGGCCTACAAGCTCGATCGCTTTTTCTCGACAACGTGGCACCGCCGTTGGGAACGCCTGCCTCTGCGGTTCACGGTCGCAGTTCTGGTTGTAATCGTGGTGGCGTCCCTGTTCGAGATCATTCCCACCTTCCTCATCAAATCCAACGTGCCGACCATCGCCACGGTCACGCCCTACACGCCCCTCGAGCTCGCCGGACGCGACATCTACCTCTCTGAGGGGTGCTACAACTGCCACTCGCAGATGATCCGGCCGATTCGCGCCGAGACCGAACGCTACGGCGAATACTCGAAACCCGGTGAGTTCGTGTGGGACCACCCCTTCCAGTGGGGCTCGCGGCGGATCGGCCCCGACCTTCAACGAATCGGCGGAAAGTACCCCGATCTGTGGCACGTCCGCCACATGGACGACCCGCGGTCCATCACCGCTGGTTCCATCATGCCGGCCTACCCGTGGCTGTTGACCGACGACCTCGACTTCGACAGCGTCGAGCCGGTGTTGCGGGCCCACCAGATCCTCGGCGTGCCCTACAGCGACGAGGAGGTCGCCAACGGCCTGGCCGCCGCTCGCGAACAGGGCGCGGCCCTCGCCGCCGAGATCGTCATCCAGGGCGGGCCTGAAGGGCTCGCAGACAAGAAGATCGTCGCCCTCATCGCCTACCTGCAGCGGATGGGCACCGATATCATGAAGCCCGAGCCGGTCGCGCTGGAAGAGGAACTCGGCGCAGCCGAGGCCGCCGCCGAGACCGAGCAAGTCGTCGTCATCGAGGAGGCGTCATGAGCCTGACCGATATCATGTCCGCCGCGGGTCTGTCGTCGTGGACCGAGGTGGCGTTGATTCTCTGCTTCATCACCTTTGCGGCGATCGTCGTCTGGGTTTTCTTCTTCCGCAGCAAGCCCTCGTATGATCATGTGCGGAACCTGCCGCTCGACGACACCGGTGCCGCAAAAGGAGGCGACACCTCGTGACCCAAGAGCACCTCGAACACGATTCGGCATCGACCGACCAGGATTATCTGCTCGACCACGCCTACGACGGGATCCAGGAGTATGACAATCCCCTCCCGCGGTGGTGGTTGGCCATCTTCTGGCTCACCATCATCTTCACCCCGCTTTACATCCTCTACTTCCACTTCGGGGGCGGCCTGCTCGACACCGAGAGGTATGACCAGGAGATGATCGCCTTTTACGACCGCCAGGCGGAACAGCTTCTCGCTCTCGGCGACATCAGTGAGGGCACCCTGGTCGATCTGACGGCCGACACCAGCATGATGAACGGCGGCAAGAAGATCTTTCAGACCAAGTGCGCCACCTGCCACGGGATGTTCGGAGAGGGCGGCATCGGCCCCAACCTCACCGACGAGTACTGGATCCACGGCGCGCAGCTGATGAACATCTACGCCACGGTGCGCGACGGCGTGACCGCGAAGGGGATGCTGGCCTGGGAGCGACAGCTGCGGCCCGCTGAGATGATGGCCGTCAGCGCCTACGTCGGCACCCTGCTCGACAGCAATCCCCCCAACGCCAAGGAAGCGCAGGGAGAGCTCACGGTGCGAACGGCGCCGGTCGAGGTCGAGGAGGCCGAAATCGTCGCCGAGGAGGCCGAAGCCGAGACCGACAGCGAGCCCGCCGAATCCTGAGGCAAACCGTGACGAACACATCCAACGCGCCCGAGGCCCAGGAGAGGGTCCTCTCCACCCTCAACCGCGACGGCAGCCGGCGGTGGATCCGGCCCAAAGTCTCAAAGGGCCACTACTACAAACGGCGGTTCATCACCGCATGGGCGCTGATTGCCACCTTCACCCTCATCCCGATCCTCAGACTCGGCGGCAAACCGCTGATGCTGTTCGATATCCAGAAGCGCGAATTCACCCTCTTCGGCGCGACCTTCCTGCCGACCGACACCCTTCTCCTGATGCTGTTGCTGTTTTCGATCTTCATCGGGATCTTTCTGGTCACCGCCGTGCTCGGCCGGGTGTGGTGCGGTTGGGGCTGTCCGCAGACCGTCTATATGGAGTTTCTCTACCGACCGCTCGAAAACCTGATCGAGGGCGGCCGCAAACAGCAGTTGGCCCTCGACGAGTCGGGGCCCAACGCAAGGCGAATCCTCAAATATGTGGTGTTCTTCTTTGTTTCGGCATTTCTCGCCAACACCTTTCTCGCCTACTTTGTGGGTTGGGACCGCCTGCTTGGTTGGATGACCAGCCCGCCGACCCAGCACACGGCGGCATTCGCCGCCATGCTGGGAACGACCCTCCTGATGTTCTTCGATTTTGCCTACTTTCGCGAGCAGACCTGCATCGTGGCCTGCCCGTACGGCCGCCTCCAGTCGGTGCTGCTCGACCGGCAGAGCCTGATCGTCGGCTATGACCCGAAACGCGGAGAAGAACGGGCGCCGTGGCGAAAAAAGGAAGAACGAACCGCCGGCGACTGCATCGACTGCGGCCTCTGCGTCAGCACCTGTCCGACCGGGATCGACATCCGCGACGGCCTCCAGATGGAGTGCATCGCCTGCACCCAGTGCATCGACGCCTGCGACACGGTGATGGACCGGATCGGGCTCGAACCGGGGCTTATCTCCTATACCTCGCAGGCCGAGTTGGAGAGCGGCAATCGCTCCTTCCTGCGGCCGCGGTTGGTGGTCTATTCGGCCATTCTCCTCGTCATGTTCAGTGCCTTTGGTATCTCGCTCGCCGGCAAGAGCTCTGCGGACGTGACCCTGCTGCGCGGTCTCGGTGCGCCCTTTACGGTTTTGCCCAACGGGGATATTTCGAATCAGATCCGGCTCAAGATCGCCAATCGGGCACCGGAGGAGCGCTCCTATCTGATCGAGTTGGTGGACAGCGACGGCGTCACCCTGATCGCACCGGAAAACCCGTTGGTTGTCGAGGCCAGCGAGACCGGGATGACCGGCGCCTTCCTGACCGCACCGCCGGCTGCGTTCACGGACGAGGAAATCTCGATCACCCTGCGCATCGGCGACGGCGTCGACTTCAGCCGCGACATTTCGTACCGCCTGCTCGGACCGGCCGGCGCCACCGGTGGTGGATCGTGAAGAAAGGCGCCGTCTGGCCTTACCTCATTGTCGGCGCCCTCGCCCTCCACGTGGTGGTCTCGCTGGTCGTCGTCTTTTTCGCGACCACCGACGCGTCCTACGCCGTTGAGGAGGACTACTACCAGAAGGCCATCGACTGGGATCAGAAGAGGGCCCAGGACCGCACCAACGCATCGCTCGGGTGGCGCTTCGAATTCGAGGTGGCGCCCCCCGAAAAACCGGGTGACCAACCCCGGCTCGAGGTCACTCTCCGCAACGAGGCTGGCGACCCACTGACCGGTGCCACCGTCACGGTCGAGGCCTTCCACAACTCCCGTAGCGACGACATTCTGCGCGCCTCGCTTCTCGAAATCGATGAACCAGGGGTCTACCGCGCCACCCTGCCGATGCAACACAACGGCCGTTGGGAAGTCCGCTTCGTCACCGAACGCCACGGCCAGCGCCTCACCCACTCCGAGACCCGGCACCTCTTCGTCGAAGGCAGCTGGAAATGAATGAGGAATTAGAAATGAGGAATGAGGAATGCCGGACAGCCCCCCCGGGGGGGCGCAGCGGCAGTGCCGGAATTCAAAACTCAAAACTCAAAACTCAAAACTCCGCGAGCGGCGACGGAATATGACCGGATTGCTTCTGACGGTGTTCGCCGCGAGCGTGGTCGGTTCATTGCATTGCGTCGGCATGTGCGGTCCGTTCGTGGCCTTTTACTCCGGATCCGACGGGTCGTCGGGAGGCCGCCGATTTTTGAGCCACGCCGCCTACTCGAGCGGTCGGCTCCTGACCTACGCTCTCTTCGGTCTCGCCGCGGGCTCGGTGGGTGCGGCCCTCGACGTCGCCGGGTCGCTCGCCGGGTTCCAGAGCATCGCGGCGATCATCGCCGGGGTGACCATGATCGTCTGGGGCCTGCTGGCCCTCCTCCAGCTTCGCGGTGTCAAGATCTTCAAGCACGGCAGTGGGAACGGTCGGTTGGCCAGGCTTTTTCGGCGTGGCTTTTCCCTGGTCAGCGACAAACCGCCGGTGGTGCGCGCATCCGTTGTCGGTGTGCTGTCCGGCTTCCTTCCCTGCGGTTGGCTGTGGGCCTTTGTGGTCACCGCCGCCGGAACCGGCAGCGCCCTTGGGGGCGCCGCGGTCATGACCGCCTTCTGGGCCGGCACCGTACCGGCACTCCTGGCGGTCGGTTTTGGCACCCAACTCGTCAGCGCCCCGCTGCGCCGCCACGTGCCAGCCGTTACCGCCGTGCTCCTGGTGGCCCTCGGTCTCTTTGCCATTCTCGGTCGGCCGACATCCGTTTCAGCCGCCATCCACAAACACGAAGGGATGCAAAAGGCTGTTCCCGCACCCGAGGACGCCGGCGAGAGTTGTTGCGACGCTGATTCTGAGGGCACGAGCTAACCAGGCCCCAGTGTTGTGCGATTCTCAATACGACGAAGGTGCCACCGTTCGGGGAAAAACCACGCTGGCCACGAGTCCCATTCCATGGTGTGATGACTCCCTATGAAAACACCTTTTCCAATCGAAGCCGCCGACGGACTACGGCACGACGTTCGATACCTCGGCGCCCTCCTCGGCGACGCGCTCCGCGAGCAGGGCGGCGACGAGCTGTTCCAAATCGTTGAACAATCGAGACTGGCCGCACGATCTCGCAGAGACGGCGACGGCACCGCCGAACGTACCCTGGATGCCCTCCTGACCGGGCTCGAACCACAGCACGCGGCCGAGGTCGCGCAGGCCTTCTCGGCCTATTTCTCGTTGGTCAACATGGCCGAACGGGTGCACCGGATCCGCCGCCGCCGCGAATACCTGAGGTCAGGCACACCGCAGCCCGGCAGCCTCGAGGATGTCATGCGCCGTCTCGCCGCCTCGGGGGTCACCCGGCAGCAGGCGCTCGCGCTCGTCGCCGAGATGATGGTGGAACCGGTCTACACCGCCCACCCCACCGAGGCCATCCGCCGCACCATCCTCGTCAAGGAACAGCGCGTGGCCAGACTCTTGATCGATCGGCTGCAGCACGCCGACCCCACGCCGCCCGAAGAGGAGGCCCTCACCGGGCGGCTGCGGGATGAGATCACCCTGATGTGGCAGACGGCCGAGCATTCGGGCGTCAAAAGGACAGTTGCCGACGAGGTCGAGCACGTCCTCTTCTATCTCATCGACGTAATCTATCGCATCGTGCCGGCCCTCGACGAGTCCATGGAGTCGGCCCTGCAGGCGGCCTATGGCGGCGATGCCTCCGCCGCTGTCGCGATCCCGTTTGTGCGCTTCGGTTCGTGGGTCGGCGGCGACATGGACGGCAATCCAAACGTCGGGCCGGAGACCATTCAGAGCACCCTCGAACGTCAACGGCAGCTGATCATCGACCGCTATATCGCCGAAGTACGCGAGCTCTTCGGCCACCTCAGCCAGTCGCAATCGCGGATCACGGTCGATCCAGAGCTCGAAAAACGGTGTGCTGACTACCGGCAACGAATGCCCGAGGTAGCCGCCGGAATCCCTGCCCGGTACGACGACATGCCCTACCGCATCCTTTTGTGGTTCAGTTGGGCGCGTCTCGACGCAACCCTTGCG
>RCNF010000706.1_pt1 | contig 17238 bp, 16 predicted proteins | sample 2041311 | NCBI WGS metagenome assembly RCNF01 (sample SAMN09708228, study PRJNA481090) | Marine sediment metagenome, whole genome shotgun sequencing project. | biome: marine sediment; feature: ocean; material: sediment; isolation source: Sewage treatment plant 2 marine sediment (STP2) ... | reverse complement strand
ATAACCTTGGATTCAAGTTACAAGTTCAACATCACTTAGTTCGAAAAACACCATTTCAGGTGTTTTGATTCCCAGACATTTTCTTGGCCGGGTATTAAGCTTTTTTTCTTCAAATTTTGTTTCTTGATCTGTGATCTTTGAGAAATCACTCCTTTTCGGGAAATACTGCCGGGAAAGACCATTTGAATTTTCATTTGATCTCCTTTCCCAAGAGGAATAGGCTTGAGCAAATTATACATCAGCATCCAGAGCTTCGGCAAACCCCTGGTGATCGGCAAATTCTTTCCCATTGTCACAGGTAAAGGTCAGGGGCTTAGTCTTGTAAGGTGTCAACATCTGAATGACTGCCATTTTAGTAACCGCAGCTGTGCGCTGATCAATCTTTTTCAATAATATGAAGCTTGCTTTTATCCAACCTGGAAAACCAACCCAAAATGCTTATATCGAGCATTTCAATCGCACTTTTAGAGAAGATATCCTAGATGCATATGTCTTTTCTTCTTTACGAGAAGTGAGAGATATTACCGAGGAGTGGATGGAAGGATACAATACCATCCGCCCTCATGAAGCCTTGGGGAACTTATCCCCATTTCAATATGATTAGCCAAATGCCTAAAACCTCCACTTAGACATGGTATGAAGTTTGGGAGCTTGACATGATGAAAGGAATTGCGCGTAATCTTGGCTTGCTACCGTCTAAAAAACATTTTCTCGGCAACAAGCATTTACCATTAAACAAAAAAAGCTCATCGCATTCTAGACACGGTGAGCTTTTTGTTTGTAGCATAGACCGCTCAAATAATAGATGTCTTCTTCATTGTCTCTGGTTTAGGTATATCCATCAACTTGCAAACGGTTGGGGCAAGTTGCAGATGAGAAACTGTCTCACTAGTATCACCTTTCCCTTGAGAATCCGGGCGAATTATATATAAGGGAACTTCGCGTACGTCGGGTGTAGTGCCGCCGTGCATTTTGTCTACATTCATCCCATGGTCACTGGTAACGATAATGTTGTAGCCGCTCTCCAGCCACTCGGGGATTAGCTTGGCTAAGATTACATCTTGCTTGATGGCGTGAACGCGATATTCTTTGGAATCTGCGCCGTATTTATGGCCGGTATCATCCATGCCCATCGGATGAACGAGCAGATAATCGGGGTTGAATTTTCGGGCTAGCATCCCGGCAGTGGCGAAGAGTTCGGTGTCGGGGTAGGCATCGTCGGAGTAGAATCGACCATGCTGGATGAGCAGAGATTCGTTGTCTACTTCGCGGTCTTCTACTAAATCGTAGGGGGCGCGAATATAAAGCTCTGAAAACCAGGAATAGGCGACAGCCGCGGTGGTCTTCCCCGCGTCTTTGGCTGCCTGAAAGATATTCGGCTGATTAGAGCGGCGCACAACGTAATTAGAATAGACACCATGTTTTATAACGGGCAGCCCTGTATGCGTAGTTTCATACATCGGGCGAGACAGGGAGGGGAGTTCGCCAAAAATTTTATAAAGATCGGCAAGATTGGATTCAACGAGATGCCCCAAGAATCCCATTTGTTCTACAGCGGTGTCGTATCGGAGACCATCGGATAAAACCATAATAACTTTGCTCATTTTTTTCCTTTCGTTTTTTATTATAAATAGAGGATAGGGTATGTTACCTACGGTATAAATAAACCAGATTTAGTCGATTCTCTGTTTTCTAAACACGAAGTTGCAAGCCAGCGCATTTCTGCCAGCAAGCTCTTGATAAAATGCACCTGGTTGCTCGACCAACGCCTTTCATTCAGCAGTATCTTATCTGCATCCACCTCATCAAAAGAGGTCTCACTCGGGTCTTTATACGTGATAAATGGATTTTCACCTTCATCCGCGTGACGATAGGTTGGGGCGTAGTAATTTACCTCTTGCTCTAACGCAAAACAGATAACTTTCGGTTTTGCATCCCCCAGCATCAGTAATTCAAATAGCATACGAGCATAGGGCATTTCATCTTCTGGTGAGCCCTGCACAACCCCCAATTGTCCGTAACTTTTGCCTCCTTTGATTATTTTTGCACCCTTCAGATGCACTTGGCGGATATTGGGAGCCAGTGATTTTAAAGCGGGCAAAGGCTGTTCATAAGCGTTAATCATATTTGTGAAGTCGAACAAAGCACAGATGCGAGGGTGATTAACTTTTTTCAGCATCTGTACGATTTCGGTCGATTTAAATTCCTCATGTTGTTCGAAATCGAAGAATAAATTGTAAAGGTCTGCTAACTCCGCCATATAACCTAAATCAGCAACCGTCCATGCCAAGACTTGGGATAAAGAGCCCTCATAGCGTGAATAGACATGAATATTTTGAACATTCATCGTTCTGGCTATTTGAACGACTCTGTTGACATCCGTCAAATCGTTAATCACAGAAAGTAAGGCAACTTCGACATCTGATTGGATGCTGTCTTCCTCTTGGCTGGCAAAAACAGGGTGCTCCTTTGGGCCCATCGGTTCGCCATCTGATTCAAGCGTGTAATTAGAAAGGTAATCTGTAGCTGCAAACCCCGACCCTTTTGGCGGCCGGGTTACATAGTACAGATAAGATTGCTCTCTTCAGGGATGAAGAATTTCTCAACTTCTGCCAATATTTTATAACAGAATGCGGATTTTGCTAAGGGAACTAGGTTTTATTTTGTCACCAGGACACTCTCCTTTTGGGCTGGCTTTCGATTAAATAGCATCAACTGAAGTTGGCATTTCTGCACCTTTCAGCGTAATCGTATTTGTTAAATGACAGGCTACGAAATGTTTGGGGGCAATTTCTTCCCATGCTGGCACACCTGTTTTGCATTTATCCTGAATATAGGGGCAGCGGGTGTGGAAGCGGCAGCCAGATGAAGGATTGATTGGGCTTGGGATTTCACCCGCTAAATGCACAGGTTCCATCTCCTGATCCGAGTTTACTTCCGGGATCGCGGACATCAGTGCTTCGGTATAAAGATGCTTCGGGGAATAGAAAAGGTTCTCTGTGGGGGATAATTCAACGAGCTGCCCAAGATGCATAACTGCTACGCGCTTGGAAATATGCGCGACCTACCTATTTGACGTAAACAATTGGTGTCATACTCCATTGTTGATCTTATGGCGGACGATGGAAAATTTCACTGGATTTGATACAACCTTCGGTGAACAGGAACTAACAATTCATAGAGCGCACGATACTCTTGGTATAAGGCGTCATAACGCTTCCAACGGGTAGGATCCGGCTGGATTTCGCATTTGATGCCAATGAGTCGATCTACTGCATCCATATTAGGATAAATGCCTAAACCGACTGCAACCGTTAATGCAGCGCCTACCGCGCCGGCCTCCAGATAGTTATTCACTACGTGCAATGGCTTACCAGTTACATCACTGATGATTTGAATCCAAACAGTACTGTTGCATCCGCCCCCAACACCGTTAAAATCATCAATTTTAAAACCAACATTTTCCATCGCTTCGCAAATCCAACGTAACTGGTAGGCTACACCCTCCATCAAAGCTCGAGCCATGTGTCCTTTATTATGGCTCATGCTCAAGCCTATATAGCCACCTCGCGCGTAATGATCTAAAACAGGCGCCCTTTCCCCCGTAAGCCAGGGCAAAAAGATCAGCTTGTCAGAGCCTGGGGAGACAGCCTCAGCCGCAGAACTGATCAGGTCATAGCTTGATATACCTTGCTCTGCTGCTATGCGTTTTTCCTCCTGACAAAGCGTATCGCGAAACCACATCAGAGCGCCGCCACCTGTTTCCATCTCACCAGCAATGATGTGTTTCTTCGGGTCGATATGATTTAAGCCCCAAAATGGCTTGGCTGGATCGTTGCGAAAAGTAGAGGTTGAGATGCCTATCCATGCGGCGGTACCGATGCATAAATGGACTTTCCCCTCTTGGTTTGCCCCAGCTCCAGATTGTGCCACAGCTACATCTCCTGCACAGATGACAACAGGTGTACCTGGTTTCAGGCCAGTTTCCTTGGCAGCCTCTGGTGTAATCTCACCAATTACATCGGTAGCCGGATAAGCGGGAGGCAGCATCTCTAAGGGAATGCCTAGCTCCTTACAAACTTCTTCTGACCACTTCTTGGTATACGGGTTGAAAAGAAAATAAACGGAAGCACCTACCCAGTCAATGGCGATTTTTCCAGTCAATTTGAACAAAATATATTCTTTGCAATCCAAGAGGTAAGCTGTACGATCCCAGACTTCTGGGCGTTCTTCCTTAAGCCATAAGATCTTGGGAATACTGTCTTTTGCTGTAGGGAAATTGCCAGTATGTTTGAACAGGAATGCAGGCATCTCACCTGAAGTGACACGTTCAGCCTGACGAATACTGCGGAGATCCAGCCAGGACAACATCGGAGTCAACGGACGGCCTTTTTCATCTACAGGCAGAATATTCCACATCTGAGCCGAGGCTCCTACTCCCAGGATTTCAGCTGGGTCAATACCCGATTCCTGGATCACTCTGCGAGATGTGGCTGCGACAACTTGCCATAATTCATCTGGATCTTGTTCAACCCACCCTGGTCGCGGGTAAGAAATAGTATAGGATTGATATACTGAATAAAGCACTTGCCCTTGCAGGTCACAAAGCACTGCTTTATTGCCTCCGGTGCCGACATCGTGAGCCAGGATGTATTTTTTTGTCGTCACAGCAATTCTCCTGTCTTCCTAAAAATCAATCCCCATGATTTCCCTGCAATACGCCCCGAACGTTTCAATAAAAAGACGATTATGTTCAGGTGTTCCAACCGTGACGCGGATAAAGCCGCGCGCCATATTGTGCCCACTCATGGAGCGGATATAGATACCTTTAGCGGTCATTTTGTCACGTATTTCCAAAGAATCTTTGTCAAGCGCACTGGCATCGATCAACACAAAATTTCCTTCTGATGGAAAAGCCCGTAGACCAGGAATTTTGTTGATCTCGATGAGAATAAGTTCTCGTCCGTCGATTGTATTTTTCCGTTTTTGCTCCTGGTCTTCTACATCATCCAGACTTGCAAGCGCGGCCGCAATAGAGATCAGGCTGACATTCCAGGGAAACCGGACTCGGTTGAAATAAATGGCAAGCTTTGGATCACAAAGCACATACCCAACTCGGAACCCTGCTAGGCCAAAAGCTTTTGAAAATGTGCGATTGACCATCATATGCGGATACTTCTCAATGAGATGAGCGCGTGTAGTGACATCATTTTGCATCTCATAATATGCTTCGTCAAAAAAGGTAGGAATGCCTAATTCAAGGATGCGGAGCAGATGCTCCTCTTCGATCTGGTTGCCGGTAGGATTGTTAGGTGAACAGATAAAAATGAGTTTTGTTTTTTGGGTGATGGCTTTGAAGATGGCTTCCATATCCCAATAGAACTCGGGAGTCATTGGAACCCGTACTACGGTACCTCCCGCTATTTTTACACGCGACTCATACATCGTGAAAGTAGGCACTGGAATAACAGCTTCATCTCCTGGGGCAACAAATGTATGTGCTACAAAATTGATCACATCAGTCGAGCCATTGCCCAATACAACGTGATCCGATGTTAGCCCTACTCTCTCTCCCAGTTTTTGTCGTAATTGTGGACCGGAACCAGGATACAGGTTTCCCAAACGAGCCGATTCCATGACCGCATCCAGGACGCGCTCAGATGGTCCCAGTAGATTCTCGTTGGACATCATACGGATAATTTGGGGATTCTTCCAGGCAATGTCCATATGTTCATCGCTATATGGCTCCGCGGTTTTCACCCACGGTACAATGAAGTTTTCAGGCGATTTCATAGTTTCAGGATTCCTTAATTACAATTTTGAATGAGAGTATGATTTTATGAGTTTATGGAAAAGAGCACTAAACAGAAAACCCTTTTAGATTTAGTGTGTCTGCAAAATGGCAAGCTACATAGTGATCCGGTTTAAGTTCCACCCATTCTGGTATAGCTTGAGAGCAAATATCCTTAGAATAGCGGCAGCGCGGATGGAATGTACACCCACTCGGTGGATCGATCGGGCTTGGAATTTCACCTGTGAGTATAATAGGCTTCATAACAAGACTTGGGTCTGCCTCAGGAATTGCCGACATCAACGCTTCAGTATAAGGGTGCAGCGGATTGTGAAAAAGGTCTTCTGTTTTCGCCATCTCAAAAAGCTTGCCCAGATACATCACTCCTACTCTATCGCAGATGTGTTCAACCACACTAAGGTCATGGGCGATGAATAGATATGTCAGATCCAATTCAGCTTGAAGATCTTTAAGTAAGTTTAGGATCTGTGCCTGGATAGAGACATCTAACGCGGATACAGGTTCGTCACACACAATGAAGTTCGGTCGCAAAACCAAAGCGCGCGCGATCCCAATTCTTTGTCGTTGACCACCGCTGAAAGCGTGAGGATAACGCCTTAAATGTTCTGTACTCAATTGGCAGAGATGTGCTGTTTCGCTTAGCCGCTTATTTACATCATCTCTAGATGCTGAACGGGTGGCTGTCAAAGGTTCTGCAATTATATCCCTCACCGTCATTCGGGGATTTAGAGAAGAGTAAGGATCCTGGAATATCATCTGGCCATGTTTGCGAAATTCCCACAGTTCATCCTTATTTAATTTCGCAATATCCATTTGTTCCTGCTCTGGGAGGTGATAAATTACTTCCCCCGAGGTTAACTCATAGGCTCGCAGGACTAAGCGTCCAGTTGTCGTCTTCCCTGATCCACTCTCTCCAACCAATCCAAAAGTTTCGCCCTGATAAATGAAGAAACTAATATCGTCGACTGCTTTCACAACCTTCTTGGATTTCCCATAGGTGCCACTGCGAATGGGGAAATATTTTTTCATATTTCGGACTTCAATTAATTTATGTCTGTCCCCTGTCATTAAGGCGCTCCCGGAATAATAATAAAAATTTATCGGTTTTTATTTAATAGAGATGGCAGGATACTAAATGGTCTTCAGTAATATTCGTTGTGCCAGGTACCTGGCTTTCACAGACACCTTTTATTATCCTGTCACAGCGAGGGTGGAACGTGCAACCACTTGGGCGTTCGAATGGACTGGGAACATTCCCTTCGATTGCAACCAATCGTTCTTTAGCTGTACCAGTTATCTTTGGGATGGCTTGTAATAAATTTATAGTATAAGGGTGTTTTGGGTTGTGAAAAATATCTTTCACCATCCCTTTCTCAACGATCTTTCCCAAATACATAATATAAACTTCATCTGCGATTTGAGCGATCACGCCCAGGTTGTGAGTGATGAACATGATGCTGGAACTGAATTCTGTTCGCAGATCTCTCATCAATTCCAGCATTTGTGCTTGAATGGTTACGTCCAGCGAAGTAGTTGGTTCATCGGCTATTAGCAGGGAAGGGTTGCAGATCATTGCCATCGCGATCATTGCACGCTGCCGCATGCCACCTGAAAATTGATGCGGGTATTGTTTTACCCTCGTAGCAGCATTTGGAATGCCCACACGGTCCAACATCTTTATTGCAAGATCATAAGCATCGTGCTCATCAGCAACCTGATGAACGATGGCTGCTTCGCTGATTTGGTCACCGATCGTATGATATGAAGAAAAAGAGGTCATTGGCTCTTGAAAGATCATCGAAATCTGACCTCCGCGTATATGCCTTAATATCTCATCATCTTCATCAATCTTGGTTAGATCAATAATTCTCGCTTCGCCTTCAGGTGTACCAAAATTGCTTCTAACTAATATTTCACCTTCGTCGATCCTGCCTGGTGTAGGGATAATTCTCAAAATACTGCGAGCAGTAATGCTTTTTCCGCATCCACTTTCACCCACCACACCAATAACTTTACCTTTTTTGATACTTATATCAACACCGTCAAGAGCCTGCACAATTCCTTCGTCCAGAGGAAAAGACACTTTCAAATTTTTAATTCGGATCAGTTCATCCTTATTTAGCTGCATTAAACACCTCTTATTGCGAATATGGATCCGCTGCGTCACGCATACCGTCTCCCATCAGACTGAAAGCCAATACGCTGACCACAACAAAAATCGCCGGAATAAACAACCAGGGATGTTGTTCAATCGCTTTAATATTTTGAGCCGATTGTAGAAGTACGCCCCAACTCACTACCGGTTCCCGTAAACCCAATCCAATAAAACTCAATGTGGTTTCACCCAGGATCATAGCCGGGAATGAGATGGTAAGATCGACGATGATATAACTAAGGAATGCCGGTAACATATGGCGAGTGATGATGCGAAAATCACTGTTACCGGAAAGTCGGGCTGCAAGAATGAAATCTTCTTCACGCATCGAGATCAGCTTACCGCGAACTCTACGGGCTAACATCGTCCAGGTGATAAATCCTAAGATGATGGTTACGGCAAAATAAACTTGCAAAGCAGACCATTCTTGAGGTAGTACCGCTGCCAACGACATCCACAATGGTAAAGTTGGAATGGAGCGAATGAACTCGATCAGGCGTTGAAAAGAATTATCAATAAATCCGCCAAAGTAACCAGACACTCCACCGATACCTAATCCTATAACAAATGAGATAAAAACGCCGATCAGCCCGATGGATAAAGATGTGCGAGTACCATACAATACCCTTGAGAAGACATCCCTTCCCAAACTGTCAGTTCCAAACAAATGAATAAAGGACCCTTTCATGGAAAAAAGGTGGAGATCAGCTTTAATGAACCCCCACATCTTGTAGGGTTCGCCGTGCGAAAAAAGTTTTAATGGATAGACCAGGGAAGTATCTTCCTCTAATACAACTTGCATCGTCTCCATATCAAAACTAGTTGATAATCCGTACAAGAACGGGCTGCGCAATTTGCCGTCCTCAGTACGAAAATATAATTTTTGCGGTTCTCCAAAAATATAATCCGAATTCCTGGCTTGTGGTCCATATGGAGCCAAAAATTCGCAAAATAGCATGATAAATAAAAAGAAGCTGAGAATAATCATACCGAGGATCGCTACACGGTGGCGGCGGAATTTCAGCCACATCAACTGGAATTGTGTTGCGGTATAATATTTTTCCTTGTCCTTCTCCAGCACCTCTAAATTTTTAGTGGAGATTTTCTTTTTAATTTTAAATTCGGGCTTTTTCATTGATCACCTACCAAACGAATGCGAGGATCCAACGCGGCCAGCAGCAGATCAGAAATAAAAGTACCTACAATGGTTAAGCAGGAATAGATTAATAAAACAGTTCCTGAAAGATATACATCCTGATTTCCAAGCGCTTTAAGGAATACTGGACCAATATCAGGAAGAGCTAATACGGTGGCTGTGATCGGTGAACCCGAAACAACTGTGGCCAATTCCCATCCTATCGTGCTGACTACCGGATTAAGTGCAGCCCTTACCGGATATTTCCATATAAGCCGCTTTTCAGGAACACCTTTTGCTCGAGCCACAGTCACGTAAAGTTGATTCTTTTCGTCCAGCATGGTAGCCCGCATTGTGCGTATGGTCGAGGCTGCTCCAGACGTGCCAAGGACAACGATCGGCATCCACATATGTTTTGCAAAGTCAAGCAATTTTCCCCAAGACCAGGCTGCATCCATGTATTCCAGCGAAAAAATTCCCCCTACGCTAGTATTTAGATAAAAGGTAGCTATATATAACAGAATGAGTGCAAACAAGAACGCGGGAGTGGCCATCCCCAGGTAACCGAGCACGGTAAAAAGATAATCTCCTGGAGAGTATTGGTGCATGGCGGAATATATCCCCAGTGGGATGGCAATTACATAAGACAATCCAATTGTCACTACTGAAAGAATGATAGTGAACCAGATCCTGTCTCCAAGCACTTTTGTCACCGGCATTCGGTATGTCAGTGACCAGCCAAAATCAAACCTTGTAACCATACCTGTGACCCAGGTTACGTAGCGCACAGGCCAGGGGCGGTCCAAACCGAGTTGGTGCCTGATGATATCAATTTCTTCAGAGCCTACTTGCGCTCCTGACTGTCTTAGATCATGGACATACCTTTCTGCATAATCACCAGGAGGTAATTCCAGAATGACAAAAACGACGAGTGAAATCGTGATTAACATCACTATCATAATAAGGAAGCGTTTCAGAGTATATCTGGCCATTTAAGTTACCTTTCAAATCAAAGAAAAACGGGGGGGAGTTTTCTCCCCCCCGATTTTCTAGTATTTATGGATGTTGTTTTTACTCAATGATATACCACTGATCAGGGCGGAATGGATATTCACGGAAGAATTCAAAACCAGTTACAGGTGCTGGAATAAAATTCCCAAGCCGGTTATGGACGATCATTGGTGCCGGGGCTGGCCCGAGAATACCAATGATGTACATGTTAGTCATATGAATATCACCGATTTCCTGACCTACCTTGACATATTCCGATGTGCCGGGCAGTAAAGTTTTAAACTCCTCAGTTAATTCATATAGTCGTTTCATATCAGCAGGAGGTTCAACTCCTGACGCTCCGTCCGTTGTTAGCCATACACCATATTCCAGACCGCAAATCGGTTCCAAAACATCGTCCCCAAACGGTGGGAAGAAGCGATATTGACTTGCCAGGAAGGATGGTTCCAGAGTTGTGCCGCTGGTAAAGGAGGCAATGTGGTGGTCGTTACCACTGACCGCCGCTCGATATTGTTCTGTTGCGATTTCTTTGATCTCGGTTTTGACTCCAACAGCCTCCCAGTAGCTCTTTACCAGGTTCATGATCTCAAATCTGGTGGATTGAATGGTGTAATCGATATAAAGGGTCAGTCTTTGACCATCCGATCGCAGACGCCAACCATCAGCATCTTTCTTGTCCAATCCTAATCCATCCAGAAGCGTGTTAGCCTGGTCAGGATCATATTCAGTCATGAAGGTATACCATTCGTCTTTTGCAAAACTTGCAGAAGGGTGGATCGGCACACCAGTGCTGATTTCCTCGCATTCGCCAAAGCACGCAACTTTATTGAATTCTGAACGATCTAAAGCCAGGGACATCGCGTAACTAAATTCTTTCTGCGAGAATAGATCCCGAAGAACCGGGTCTTTATCTGTGCAGTTAAATGCTACAGTGGAACCATCAGAAGCGTTTTTAGACAATAGTAATTTGTAATTTCCATCCGCTTCATGATCTTTGAAAACTGGTGCAGAAGCAAATGAAAGTGATTGTGCTTTTTGATCCACCTCGCCATTGATAAGTTTCAATTCAATGACTTGTGGGTCCTGAGTGTAGGATTCACGGCTGCGATCAGCATATGGTAGCTGTTGACCAGCAGTGTCTACTTTGAAGTAATATGGATTAGCTACCATCAACTGGTACTCAGTTGTTTCTTCAACAAGTAGCCATGCTTCCAGGCGAGGCACACCATAGCGATGGACACTATCATTCCAATTGCCGTGCCATGAGAAGAAGTATTCCACCCAGGAAACAAAACCTTCTGCTTCTGCTTCATCATTGATATCAGGATTGTAATTTATGTGTTTGCTTTCCAGGTAGTGTTTAGGTGCTGCAGGTGTGATCCAGGTTCTTGCCAGCCAAGGCAGCAACCCAGGTGCCGATGAGGCGGTCTTCATGACAAATGTGACATCATCTACTTTCTGAAAATCGATCGGCTCACCACCAAATAACCAAACTGCCGGGACTGTTGGGGTCAGTTCTTCATTCAAGATGATATCGTCCCACCAGAACATAACATCATCAACTGTGAATGGCTCACCATCTGACCACATGTGACCTTTGCGCAGCGTGAATGTGAATTCCGTTAGATCATCGTTATATGAAAAATCCTTGACAACGTTAGGAACAATTGTCACCAGATCTTCAGCATAACGGAGGAAGTTGTTATGCCTCCAGCTCATATATTCCGAGTTACCGCTCTCAGGTCCAAGTGAAAGACCCTGAAGTTCTCCGCCATAAACACCAATTTCGTTGTAAGGTACAACAACCAATGGATCTTCTGGCAATCGGTCATTCACATCTGCGGGAAAATCACCGAATATACCAGTGAGCATTGGGTCAAATGTGTCTCGGCCAGTGAATACCATTTCCACACCGGTGGCAGCTTCGTATTCTGCCAGCTCATACTGGGTGGGGTACTTTCCTGGGGCGATGCCCTGCATATCCGCACCGGTTATTGCGCCAGTTGCTGTTACCTCAGCAGGTTCTTCCGGAGCATCTTCCACAACAGGTTCCTCCGTAGCTTCAGCTGCATCTTCTATAACATCACTCGTCGTTGCAGGTGGAGCACACGCCGCAACCACCAATGCGATAACAAAGATGGTTGAAAGGATTATTACTAATTTCTTGGTACTCATTCTTTTCTCCTTTTGTATATATTTGGAAACTCTAATCTCGGGGGGTGCCTATTTTTTTGGTTTTCTTTATCGTGTCTCCTTTTGTTGTTTTTTATCCAGGTAAATTATCACCCGGTAATCAAATAAATTGAGCTAAAAGTTACCTTCAAAGAAACAAAGTAACAAATTAACAATATTATTATAACTTGAATCCAAGATTATATTGTACTGTAAAATCCTGTTTACGAAAGTTTGCAGCCCTTTCTGAGGAGTCTTCAGGAATCCTTGTATCAGATAGGCTAGCTAAGAGGGAACAAAGATTTTCTTCGAGCCCTTCTTGCTTTTGTGGCAGACAAAGGCCCGCTCGTGATATGCTTCTCCGGGTTAAACTCTACTGCGAGAAATAATCCATCAGCTGCTCAAGATGCAACACTCCGTCGTATTCGAGGCCTTCTCCTCCTTTCTTTAATATGCCTTTTTCGCCGTCGGGATCGCCTAGGCAGGTGACAATAATATGGGCATCTGAAAGATTCTCGTTTGCAGTGTAGATATTGGTGGTAGCGACGATGTTCAATCCAGCAGCTGCGGCTGCGAGGACACCGTTCCGAGAATCTTCGATCACCACGGCCTCTTCAGGTTTTACCCCGGTCTTTTCGAGGGCTAAATTATAGATTTCGGGATCAGGTTTTTTATTATCAACGATATCGCCAGCCAAGACAAATTCGAATTTGATCTCCTTGAGCATCCCACTAACAACGGCCTGCGCCGCGCGTTCATTGGATGTTGTGCAGATACCTAAAATCAAGCCCGCATCGTTGACCTCTTTCATCAGCCGCTTTACCCCGGGGCGCAGCGGTAAATCTCCGCTTTCTATCAATTCGACGAAGACGGCCGTTTTATGTTTGTGCATTCTTATTATGAGATCATCTACTTCTTCAGGTTTAACTTCAACGCCAAACCCCTGGGTGCGCAGGTGATGTTTCATACGCTCTTTGCCACCAGCAACTTGCAGCAATTCATGGTAATACTCCACATCCCATTCAAAATCGTATCCAAAATCTTTGAATGTCTGATTGAATGCGACCCGGTGCCCATCTCGTTCGGTATCGATGATGACGCCATCCTGATCGAAAAAAACTGCTTTTATCTTTATCATTAGAATTTTCCTCTCTTTTCAAAACCGGATGGGGCGGTTATTCACCATCAGGTTTCTTGTCTGATGACTAAGCGTAGAACTCGCGAATTACTGCAACTGCCATACGATTTTCATCTTGGGTGCCCAGGGTCAGTCGGAACCAACCATTTCGTCCATACAGATGGGATTGCGGGCGTAGAATGATGCCCTTCTCTTGAGCAAATGCGACCAAATCATCTCCCGTTTTTCCTGTATCCGTCCCGTCAAAAAGGATGTAATTAGAGGCGGAGTTGAAGATGATTAAACCGGGGATGTCACTGAGAGCATCCTCAATATATGCCACTTCGCGGTTGTTGAATTCGATTCGTTCGGTCAGCGCTTCGACATCTTCCAAAGCCGCCAACGCAGCCCACATCGGAATCGTCCCGACATTCCAGGGCAGTAACGCTGCAGAGATTTGACCGATTACTTCCTCATGCCCTAGCGCATATCCAAAGCGCATTCCTGCCAAGCCGTAAGCTTTGGAGAGCGTAAGCGTGACGAGCACATTCTTATATTTCTTGACCAGTCCAACCTGCGACTTTTCAAGGCCAGAATATTCAATATAGGCCTCATCAATAATGAAGGGGATGCCCGTCTCGGCGATCTTGATGAAGTCTTCAGTGGTCATGAAATTGCCAGTGGGGTTGTTCGGATTGGCAATTACGATGATCTTGGTTTTATTGGTGATCGCAGCCAGAATAGCATCTATGTCGAATTTTAGTTGTTTGTCCTCATAGACCATCGGAACAGAGACAAGCACACCCCCGAGAATATTGCAGCGTAGTTTGTAGATGCCGAAGCATGGAGTGTGCTGAATAACCTCTTCTCCTACCTGGAGGAAGCTCCTGAAGATATTATCGAAAACTTCACTCGATCCGTTTCCGATCATCACATTCTCAGGTCCACTCATTCCATGGATCTCAGCAATCTTTGAACGCACAACCATACCCTGGTCGGGGTAGCGGTTGGCGAAGTTACCATACTTTTGAATGGCTTCTTGCACTTTCTTCGATGGGGGATGTGGGTTCTCATTAGACATCATACGATGCAGTTCTGGCCGTTGCCAGGCCAGCTCAATATGCGTCGATACGTACATGGGTATGCCCTTCACCCAGGGAACGAAGTAGTCTTGGATCGGTTTCATCGTGTCATTTCTCCTTTACGCTTTTCCTGCGCTTCCTAATATATCAATCCACTTTGCAACAACCTGTCGGATGGCATCCTTGACAACAACATCGATCTTGCCGGGGTTGTACTGTTCCCGGTTTTCTGAGATATAGTTGTAAGTAGCATCAATCATGGTGTGCTTCAATTCAGTAGAAACATTAAATTTCGCGCCTCCCATTTCAACAAGTTTTATCGCATATTCTTTGCTCAAGCCAGTACCGCCATGTACTACCAGCGGTGTTTTAATCCCATTGCTGTTGAGCATTTGATTGATCTTGCCCAGGCGTTCAAAGTCCACTTTTGGGTTCTTTGTCTTATAAACACCATGCGCTGTTCCAATCGCAGGAGCAAAAATATCTACGCCGGTGCGTTCGACGAACTCAACGGCTTGCCCCGGGTTGCAAAGGGCCGCCTCATCTTCTGCCACCTTTACCTGATCCTCCACGCCTGAAACCGTACCCAATTCACCCTCGACAGAAATACCGCCAATGCCGTGGCAATATTCCACCACTTCCTTGGTCTGACGTATATTCTCATCATAATCTCGCTTGGAGGCATCAATCATGATATTGGTGTAGCCGGCATCGGCGCATTGTTTGCAATATTCCACACTGGTACTGTGATCCAGGTGCAAACAAATCGGGATGGGGGCGGACTCGGCCAAGGTCCTGTAGATAGACACGAGAACTTCCAGGCCCAGGAATTTGGAGGGCGTGACCGAAGTCTGTATGATAAGCGGTGCCTTCTTTTCAACAGCAGCCTCGACAACGGCCTCCATTTGTATCAGGTTCGTAATGTTGAACGCCCCAACAGCATATTTGCCCTCAGCGGCTTCTAACATAATATCTTTTGCAGTTACAATTGACATGATAGTCTCCTATTTACAGTATTTGCCAATATTTTTGAGTTTTTCAATTATTACCTGGGCTCTTCTTTTCACAGAGCAAGAGCAGGCGGATCCACTGATTGAACATTTTTCAAAACAATGCTGCACTCGATTTTCTAACACCTCCATCAATTATCGAGACTCATTTATTAATTTTCGTCAAGCTCTTTTATTTTTGATATCTCACTTCAACATATCTTGCTTTATCCAGCTTCCCGTATCTCATTCACCGATGCTGGATTCACTAACGCACTCAGGTCACCGGGGGTTTAACCTAGGTAATCAGTCCGGATGACCCGCCGCCAATGACAACAAAGAATTCGGGTGAAGGATGTTTAGGCAAAATGAAAATCTCCTGCTCTTGTATATCATTAATATATTATGCCCGGTATGCTTTGTCGTCTAAACAAACATCTTTGAGCCATTGCTGCCAATTCTCTCCCTCCATCTCCTGCGCTGTGCGAGCAAAATATTTGTCCGCATAAGCACGAAAGTTAAAATCAAGTTTTGAGATACCAATCTGTACCATTGCCCACATGCCTTCACGGAAATCGGAAATGACCTTCAGCGACTTAATCCGGGCCCAATTTGCTGTTGTGACTTCACCAAAATAGCATTCCAGCAGCCAGCGATCTTGTTCATCTGTGAATTCATGGTGGACAGAGAAGTTAGCCAGATCAAAAACAGGATCACCTATTCCTGCATATTCCCAATCTAAAATTCGGATTTGACCATCGTCGAGGAAATTTGCGTTGAGTAAATCATTGTGGCAAAGCCGTGGCGTAAAAGGGGATTTCAGCAGAGCTGTTTCAGCAGCGTTCATTTGCTCTAGAAGCCAATTGAAATTTCCGGGAAATTTAACTTTGAATCGGTGGGCTATTTTGGTTGAATCTTCGACAACACGGAACGGAGAGAATGTCTCAGGGATCGGATCCATTTTATGGATTCGGCTGATTACGTCAGCGACGCGGCGGATGTTATTAGGTTGACCAAGCTCTTCAGGCGAAGGCAACTGCCCCTCAATAAAACTCGTAACCAGGTATCCTTCCGGCTCGATGACGTAAAAGACTTCGGGGCCGATGCCTATTTCCCCCGCTGCTTGACTGACGGCACATTCGGCTGAGCGAACAATGCCTAATAATTCGGTATCTTCCCCCGGGATACGGAGAACAAAAACATCCCCATTCACTTCTATGCGGAAGTTCGCGTTGGTAATACCCCCAATAAGAGGGGCTGCTTTCAAGTCTGTAGCGTTAGCCCATTGCGGGACGCGAGCAATTGCTTCATCAATAGTCAAAGTCATAATTTGTCTTCAATTATATTGCGCTTGAGCTTGAGCGAAGGTGTCATCTCACCTTTTTCAATCTCAAAATCCCTTTCCAGCAGAATGACTTTTTTTATTTTCTCATAAGACGCCAGGTTCTCTGTAATGCGGTCGATCAAATCCTGGTAGTACTGGATCACCTGCTCATTCTTGACCAGATTCTCAGGGTCCTTTTGAGTTATGCCAAGAGATTCTGCATAGTCATTCAGTTTTTCAAAATTGGGCACGATCAGAGCGGAGATAAATTTCCGGCTGTCCCCCACCAGAACCGCACTTTCGATAAAAGGATCGAGCCTCAGGTTGTTTTCTATTGGCTGAGGCGCAACATTCTTTCCCCCGGCCGTTACAATAATGTCTTTTTTCCGATCCGTGATCACCAGATATCCATTCTCATCCAGGTGACCGATGTCTCCGGTT
>RCNF010000930.1_pt1 | contig 17253 bp, 14 predicted proteins | sample 2041311 | NCBI WGS metagenome assembly RCNF01 (sample SAMN09708228, study PRJNA481090) | Marine sediment metagenome, whole genome shotgun sequencing project. | biome: marine sediment; feature: ocean; material: sediment; isolation source: Sewage treatment plant 2 marine sediment (STP2) ... | reverse complement strand
ACCTTCCTCAGGGGGCAGTGAGGGTCCGCCGGTCAGCTCCAGCAGGCGCCGCAATGTCCGGTCACGGGAAAATTGGGTGGTGATGCGATCCCTTCCGGCCCGACCGAGGCGCCGCCCGAATTCCCGATCGTCCAAAATGGTTGTCACCGCTTCGGCCAAGGTAACAGGATCGCCCGGCTGAACCAACAGGCCGGTCACCCGGTGCTGGACAATTTCCGGAAGGCTGCTGGTATCGGTGGCGACCACGGGCAGGCCGCAGGCGGAGGCCTCAGCAGCCGCCAGTCCAAACCCTTCGGCCAACGACGGCATCACCAGCAGGGTCATCCCCTGGAAAAATTTTTCCACTTCTTCGACGAAGCCGGCCAGCTCGACCCGATTCGGCTGCTTCAGGGTATCCCGCCAGGTCAGGATTTCGTCCCGAAGGGGCCCTTCACCGGCCAGGCGCAAAACGGGTTTATCGACCCGGTCGGTGGCGTCGATGGCCCTCCAGGCCTTCATGAGATCCCGGAGGCCCTTGCGCCGGATCAACTGACCGACAAATCCGACGACCGGACCTACGGCCGGGGCGGCTGGAGGTTGAAATCGGTCCGTGTCGATGCCTTTGTAAAGAAGGTGGACTCGTTCGGGGTGTAGCCAGGGTGCGCTGGCTTTCACCGTGCTTGCGGTGGCTTCGGAATTGACCAGCAGGCCCGTGGCCAGGCCGTTGAAATACCACTTGTAATAGAACTTTTTCTTGAGGGGGAAATCGCTTTCCCGGGAGGCGAGAATGATCGGGACGCCGGCCAAACGGCCGGCCACCGAGGCGGCCTTGAGATCCTTGGTCAGGTTGGCCCAGATGGCGGTCGTGCCGGTCCGACGAAAATGACGGACGAGTTTGGCCAGGGTCCAGGGTGCGGCGTCGAAGCGGACCGCGAGTGGGGCAACAGGAATGCGAGCCTCCTTGGCGCGGCGAAAGAGTTCGGAATCGGGTTGGGCCACGATATCGGCCCCGATACCTCGTTTATGAAGGGCAGCTGCGGTTTCCAGGACCCAGACCTCGGCGCCGCCCCAGGCGCGAATTGAATTGACGAAGGTGATTTGATATAATGACATCAGGATCGCCCGCACTGAAGGTTGATCGGTTTTTCCGCCCTGGGCCATCATAGCGGGCAGGCCTCGGGGATGCTACACCATTGGGGGGATGACATGAGTAGACCCGGGTTTTTCGCTCTTTGTCTTGTCTTGCTGATCTTCGCGGGAGCGGATCAACTTTTTGGTGCCGACATTCCGGTGGAACCCTACGTCGAGGCTTCTTTTGCCACCGAGGGACCCTTGTCCCTGTTTTGCTCCCCGAACGGCGAGGGATATCCCTTTACCGAGGCGTTCGACCAGACCGGAAACAGGGTCGATGGGACTCTCACCATCATCCTCTATGATGACATGCCGCCTTGGGGCGAGCCGGTTCCCAACTTCCCCGACGAGGATATCTGGCTGATGGATACCAACGGTGATCTGGCCGTCTGCCAGGGCGGGACCGTTTGCGACCAGAATACCGACGCGAACGGGGTGACCTATTGGTCCAACCCGCTGCTCCTGGGCCGCAACGCCGAACCTGTCGGAGGCAACCAGGTGGCGATCATCGTCAACGGATGGGTCCTGGACAGCCCCGCGTTGTCAGACTTCCGCCTCAACAGCGCCGACCTGAACGGGGACCTGTGGGTCAGCTTGCACGATATCGTCCTTTTCACCGAGCTGTATTTCGGATCCTATTCCTATGAAGGTGATTTCCACTGGGACGGGGTTCTGAACCTGTCCGATATCGTCGAGTTTGCCCAAACCTACGGCTCGGAATGTCCCTGAGACAGGGTCCGACCTTCCGGTTCCGCAAGGTAGGCAATTGCCAAGATCCGGGCTGTGGCTTAATTTGCCCCTGTCAATGAATTCCCTGGGATGATTTCGCTTCTGCTGGAGGCTTCGGTACCGGTGTCCGCTCCTTTTGCCGCGCAAGAAAGTCCACCTGGATCCCCGCCTGCCCTGGTTGGCGGGCGTGCGCCGCATGCTGTCGCCCATGGCCGGGGTCACCGACCGTCCATTCCGCGATATCTGCCGCCGATTCGGGGCCGACATGGGTTTTTGCGAGTTCGCCTCCGCCAGCGGATTGACCTACGGGGGTGAAGCCACCTGGAAACTGGTGGACACCCAGGGGGAAATCGGACTGGTCGGCATCCAGATCTTCGGCTCGGACCCCGAGCACATGGGGTCGGCCGCCCGGTTGCTGGCCGACCGGCGCATGGACGTGCTGGATATCAATTTCGGCTGTCCGGCCAAGAAGGTCGTCAAGAAATGCGGGGGGAGCGCCCTGCTGGCGGATCTGCCTTTGCTGGAAAAAATCGTCAAAAGCGTGATCGCCGAATCACCCGTTCCGGTGACGGCCAAGATCCGCACGGGTTGGGACGAGGAGTCCGTCAACTACCGGGAAGTCGGTCTGCTGTTGCAGGACCTCGGGGTCTCCTGGGTCACCATGCACGGCCGGACCCGCGCCCAGAAATTCAGCGGCGAAGCCAACTGGGACCGGATCGCAGGTCTGGTGGAAACGCTCGATATTCCGGTCATCGGCAACGGCGACGTGGTGGACGGGGAAACCTACCGGCGATTGGTCGCCCACACCCGGTGCCATGCGGTGATGATCGGCCGCGGGGCCATCGGCAATCCCTGGATCTTCGCCCGGATGAAGGCCGTCGATGAAAATGAGTCCGCGCCCCAGGTCTCGTTCACCGAAATGTGTGAAGTCACCATGGATCATCTGCGAGGCGAGGTGGCCATGCGAGGCGAGGATCAGGGATGCCTGGTGGTCCGCAAACACATTGCCAAGTGCTTCAAGGGGTACCCGGGCGCGGCCGGCTTGCGAAAAAAACTCTATGCCACCCAGCAGATAGATGAAATGATCCGCATCCTGGATGATGCGGCCCACCGGGGGGATCCCCGGGTGATTCAGACCTGACAAGGAACAGCGATATGAACCGGTTGGGAAATTTCATTCCGTTCAAGGTTGTTCTGTGGGCTCTCTTGGTGGTGGCGGCCGTGGGGATGACCGGCTGCGCCAAAAAGGTTGTCGGCCCCGTTGAAACCGAGGTCCCCGCCCCGCTGGACGGCGACCATTTTCTGGACCACACCGTGGCTGAGGGGGAAACCCTGGGCCAGGTGGCCGACAATTACTATGGAGATCCCCGCATTTCCGATCGCATCGCCCAGGACAACGGGATCGCTGACCCCGCCAGGATCATTCCCGGTTCCGTCCTCCGTCTTGGGTTTTCCGATAAGGAGTGGGATTCGGCCCGCAAGAGATCGTCGGCCCTGGTTCCGTACAACAAGGGTGTCGATCTGCTGGCCGGCGAACGCCTGGCCGAAGCGGAAAAACAGTTCCGCCTGGCCCTGGAAACCGCGCCTGACCTGGTGGCCGCTCAATACAACCTGGCCTTGGTTCTGCTCAAGCGGGGCAAAACCGAACAGGCCCTGGCTCTTCTGGAGGAGCTGACGAACAGGCGGCCCACCGACACCGACTTCCTGTTCGCCCGTGGAAACGCCTTGTTTCAGAGCACACGCTTTGACGAGGCGGCGATCCAGTTCCAGGCGGCCCTGGATGTAGATCCTCAGCTCCAGCGGGCGGCCTTCGGGCTGGCCCGGAGTCTGCAGGAGGGGCAGCACAAAGATCAGGCCATTGCGGCTTGGAACCGTTATCTCGAACTGGACAGCACCACCAGCTGGGCGGCCGCCGCCCGGCGCAATCTGAAATTGTTGCAGGCTGACGGTGGGTCCTGAACCCCTGCTCAGTTTGCGGGACTGGTCCCTGGTTCGGCAGGTGCCAGGCGGGGAAATCACCCTTCTCGACCGGATCGATCTGGAGATCCGACCCGGACGCTGGTCCGCCGTACTGGGGGCCAACGGGTCCGGCAAGTCCTCCCTGCTGAAATACCTGGCCGCAGAAGATTCCCCTTTGTCCGCGTCCGCGGCCATCATGTTCCAGGATCCCGATGAACAGATATTCGCCTCCACGGTGGCCCGGGAGTTGACCCTGGGAAGGAAAAACCTGGATGTCCGTCCGATCCTGGAGGAATTCGGTCTGGCGGAGTTCGAGGACATGGATCCCCGGCTGTTGTCCGCTGGCCAAAAGCAGCGGTTGGTTCTGGCGGTGGCCCTGGGTTCCAATCCCCGGGTTCTTCTTTGTGATGAACCGACAGCACTCCAGGATACCGGGCAATCGTTGTGGGTCCTGGATCGTTTGGACCGCTGGAAAGCCGATACACAGGGTGCCTTGGTTACGGCCACTTGTGACCGCGCCGAAGCTGCCCGCGCCGACTGGCTGGTGGTTCTGGATGAAGGTCGGATCCTCAATCAGGGCCCGGCGCCCGAGCTGCTGAATATGGCCGTGGTCGAGGATCTCCTGGGGAGTGGGGCAAAGGAAGCACCGGGGCCCGTCCGGACCGGGGATCGAACGGCGGACCCTCTGCTGGAATTGTCCGGCGTTGACTGCCGATTTCGTGGGCCGGGTCAGGGGTTTGGAAACGTCGATCTCAGTTTGGGGCCGGGCGAGAGGATCGGTATCACAGGTCCCAATGGGTGCGGAAAGAGCACCCTGCTGGCCTGCTGTGTGGGCGCCCGCCGCCCGGATAAAGGCACCGTTCGGTTGGGTGGCCGGATCCTCTACACGAAAAAGTCCCGCCAGCTCGATCACGGAGCGGCCATGATGGCGCCCCAGTTCCCCGAGTATCTGTTCACCTGTGCCACCGTCGCCCAGGAGATCCGTCTGGATCCCTTCCTCGCCGAAATCGATCCCCAGGAATTTCTGGAAAAAGTGGGATTGCCCAAAAATCTGGTTGTGAGAAATCCTCATGATTTGAGCAGTGGGCAAAAACGTCGGCTGGCCCTGGGGATGGTTCTTTTGTCCCAACGCCCCGTGTTGTTACTGGACGAACCGACCGCGGCCCTGGACCGGGCCGGCCGGGCCCTGGTTTTGGAGATGCTCGACCATCTGCCGGCGACCGCGGCCCTGATGATCGCCTCGCACGATCGGGGGTTCCTGGAGGCGGCCGGATGCCGCTGCTGGACCCTTGGACCGGAGGGTTTATCCTGACTTGGTGGGGTTTATCCCCCTAAGACCGGTACGAACCCAGAATCCCCTTGCTGGGTTTGAAAGAGGTTGTTAAATTCCGGCGGAGCAGATCTGCACAAATCCGTGAAGGAGGCCCTTGGTAAAGACTGGCATGACCCCGGCGGCCATGCTTTTTTTTGCCTGCCAGCAAACCATTAGGTTATGAAGCCCTCGTCATGAAGCCCTCGTCATGAAGGAACCGCCATGAATTTTACCGAAAAAGCCGTGATCATGAACGCCAGCGAGATGAACCGGGCGATCAAGCGCATGGCCCATGAAATCATCGAGGCCAATAAAGGTGTCGACAACCTGGTGCTTCTGGGGGTGCAACGCCGGGGAGTGCCGCTGGCACGGCTGCTGGGCGAGGCGATCAAGGCCGTCGAAGGTTCCGAGGTTCCCCAGGGGGCCCTGGACATCACCTTCTACCGGGACGATCTGTCCACGCTTGGCCCCACACCCCAGGTTTCCAGCACGGAAATGCCCTTCGACGTCAACAAGAAGATCATCATCCTGGTGGACGATGTGCTGTACACCGGTCGCACGGTCCGGGCGGCCCTGGACGTGATCATGGACTGGGGCCGGCCCGAGGCCATTCGCCTGGCGGTTCTGGTGGATCGGGGTCACCGGGAACTGCCCATCCGTCCGGATTTCGTGGGCAAAAACGTGCCGACTTCCCAGCGCGAGATCATCAAGGTCAAGGTCAAGGAATTCGACGACAAGGAAGAAGTCGTGGTGGGGGAGGTTGAGGGAGCATGATCCTTCAAAGCAAGGATGTTCTCGGCCTGGAGGAATTGTCAGCCGAGGAGATCCTGGGGGTCCTGGAGATCGCTTCGCGCTTCAGGGCCGTGTTCGACCGACCGGTGCGCAGCGTTCCCATCATGCGCGGCCGTACCGTGGTCAACTTTTTTCATGAACCCAGTACCCGCACCCGCATCAGTTTTGAACTCGCCGAAAAACGACTCTCCGCCGACATCGTGAACTTCAGCTCCGCCACCAGCAGTTTCAGCAAGGGCGAAACCCTGCGCGACACCGCCGAGAACCTGGCGGCCATGAAGATCGACATGTTGATCATCCGGCACAGTTCCGCGGGGGCCGCACGTTACCTGGCCAAGGTTCTGGAGTGTTCGGTCATCAACGCCGGGGACGGCGCCCACGAACATCCCACCCAGGGTCTTCTGGACATCATGACCATGCGGCAGCGGCTGGGCGATCTGCGCGGCAAGAAGGTCACCATCATCGGGGATATTTCCCACAGCCGGGTGGCCCGTTCCAATATCTGGGGTCTCAACAAACTAGGGGCCGAGGTGACTCTTTGTGGTCCGCCGACCATGGTGCCGGGCGGTCTGGTCGGTCTGGGCGTGAAGATTGAACACGATCTGAAAAAGGCCGTCGCCGACGCGGATGTCCTGAACGTTCTGCGGATCCAGCTCGAACGTCACTCGAGCAAAGCCTTTCCCAGCAATCGGGAATACCACCGCATGTACGGTATCACCGACGAGGTGGTTCGCACTCTCAAACCCGAGGCCTTCGTGATGCACCCCGGTCCCATGAACCGTGACGTGGAGATATCCAGCACCGTGGCCGACGGTCCCCGGCAGGTCATCCTGGACCAGGTGGCCAACGGGGTGGCCGTTCGTATGGCCCTGATCTACCTGCTCTCGGGCGGCGACCCAGGGGCCCTGCCCGGCGGGCAAGAATGACACCATGACCGGTGCGGCCAGAGCCGTGCCTGTGAACCCATTGCAAACATCAGGGTAAGTGGAAAGAGGTTTGGAAATGGAATGGAGCTGGCAGCGCATTCCCTCGGAATACCTGGTGACCGGCGTCAAGTTATGCCGGCAGGGCAAGCTCGCCAAGCGCAAGGGATTCATTCATGTCCGGCGGGGCAGGATTGAAGGCCTGGGTGTCGGCTCGCCCAAGGTGGAAGGTATTCCTTGCCTGGACGCCGATGGTCTGGTTTGCGCACCCGGCTTTGTGGATTTGCATGTGCACTTCCGCGAGCCCGGCCACGAGGAAAAGGAAACTGTGGCCACGGGCAGCAGGGCCGCAGCGGCCGGTGGTTTCACTTCGGTCGTGACCATGCCCAATACTGATCCCGCCATCGACAACTCGGGCATGGTCCGCTACCTCATTGACCGGGGTCGGGAGGCGGGGCTGTGCCGGATCCATCCCACTGGAGCGATCAGCCCGGGCCGCCAGGGTGAAGGCATGACCGAGTTCGGAGACATGGTGAGTGCTGGCGCCGTCGGATTCACCGATGACGGCTCTCCGGTGGCCAGCGGCAGTCTGATGGCCAATGCCTTGAAATACGCCGCCTCTTTGGGTGTGCCGATCATCTCTCACGCCGAAGACCAGTCCATCGTGGGCAACGGTTGCATGCACGCCGGTTACTGGTCCGCCCGCCTGGGCATGGGGGGTATGGCGCGGGCAGGCGAGGACGCCGCGGTTTTCCGCGATATCGAGCTGGCCCGGGCCACCGGCGGCCATCTGCACGTGGCCCATGTTTCGACCAAGGGCGCCGTGGAAATCATTCGGAGGGCGAAGGTCGAAGGCCTGCGGGTCACCGCCGAAGCGGCGCCGCACCACTTCAGTCTGGACCATTCGCGGTGTCGCGATTATTCGCCCCTGTTCAAGGTGAACCCACCGCTGCGTGAACCCGACGACGTCAACGCCGTGGCCGAAGCTTTGGCCGACGGCACCATCGACTGCATAGCCTCCGACCACGCGCCCCATACGGACACGGAAAAGGAGCACCAGTTCGACCAGGCGCCCTTCGGGGTGACCGGGCTCGAAACAGCACTCGGGGTGGGAATCACCTATCTTGTCAATACGGGGGTCATGGATCTGGGAAGGCTGGTCCAGTGCCTGAGTGAAACTCCGGCCAAATTATTCAACCTTCCCGGCGGCCGTTTGGAGGAAGGTGCGGAGGCGGATTTTGTTCTGCTGGACCCGGGCAGGGAATGGGTCGTCCAGGCCGGGGATTTCCAGTCCCTGAGCCGTAACTCCTGTTATCTCGGCGAGACCTTGACCGGACGGGTGGCGGCCACTTTTCGGGGGGGGCGTTTGACCTGGCGCCTGGAGGGATAACCGGCCCTGGACCGACCGGAATGGATATTGCTTCTCCAGGTGAGTGATGACCCTCCGGGTGGGGTGTGTCCCCCAGCTGCAACAACCACCCGAACGAAGGTAAGTGGTGCAATCTCAAGGTAGAAACAGATCAGGTGAAGCTGCCCCGGGAGGGGCACGGCCTTCGCCAGGGGAACACCCTTTGGCGGGATGCCGGTGCCATGGGGGGCCGGTTCGTCCGGGAAATAGGACACACCGCCTGCTTTGGCCCCTGGTCCTGTCGATCCTGATTCTGTTTGTCGTCGGCTGCGCCAAGTACAACACTTTTTACAACGCCCAGAAGAGTTTTGACGCCGCCGAGCAGATCCGCGAGGACGCCCTCCGCAAGCATCAGGATCCCCCCAAGCCCGCCGGTGGCCAGAAATCCGACTACGACAATGCCATCAGGAAAGCCCAGAAGATCCTCGACGAATATCCCGGTCACAGTCTGACCGACGATGCGCTTTTTCTCCAGGCGAAGGCCTACTATCGGCTGGAGTCCTACCGGATGTCGATCCGTAAATTTGACCTGCTTTTCACCAACTTCCCCCAGACGGCCGCTATGGAAGAGGCCCTTTACCTGACCGCCATGGATTACCTGTTGATCGGCGCTGTGGACCGCAGCCAGGAGTACCTGGACCGGCTGGCAAAGCTCTTTCCCGAAAGCAAATTCCAGGCGGAAACACGCAAGGTCAGCGGGGACAATTCCTTCGCCCTGGAGGATTGGGCCACCGCCGCGGAAAATTATCGCCAGTACCTGGAGATCCAATCCGATATCGAGGAAAGGGATCGCGTCGGTTTGAAGCTGGCCGAATGTTACTGGGAGATGGATGACTACGTGAGCGCCGCCGAAGTGCTCCTGGAGGTAAGCAACAACACCATGAGCGCGGACCTGGGTTTCAGGGCCAAGTTGCTCAGGGCCAGGGTCCATGTGCGCATGGGGGACTTCGAAGTTGTCGACCAGCTTCTGGTGGAGTTGCGTGACCAGGCCTCCATCTATTCTTCCGAGGGGGAGGTGCTTTTGGTCGAGGCCGAAAGTCTGGTTGTCCAGGGCAAAGGTGAGAAAGCATCGCCTCTTCTGGAGAGCATGCCTGCGGAATGGAATACCCCACTGGTCAAGGCTCGGTCGGCGGATCTTCTGGGTTATCTCTATATGGGGCGAGGGGATCTGGAGGAGGCAAAAACCCAATTCCAGACGGCTCTTCTGAAGCGTGACGAGCTTGACGACGAAGATCGCTCCAGGCGCCTCAACGACAATCTGCAGGACTACCTGGCGGCCGAATCCGCCCTGCCCGACGCCCAACCCCAACGCGTGCCGGGTTTGAAGCTCCTGCAGGCCAATGCCATGCTTTTCGGTTTTGAAAAACCCGGTCAGGCCGCGGATCTATATATCCAGGCCGCCGCCGATACCGCTGCCGACAGCACGGTGGCGGCTCGGGCGCTTTTCGGAGCCTATCTCGCCTATGATAGGTACCTGGACAAACCCGATTCGGCCTCCTTGTTCGCCGCTGAACTCGAAAGCCGCTATCCGGAATCTCCCCAGGCCTTCGAGGTCCGGTCCGGTCAAAGCAGCAATCTTTTGGGATATTTGCTGGCCAGGCAGGAATCCGAACAGCGATTCCGGTACGCCCACCTCAGTGAAGAAGAAAAGACCGCCTTGCAGAAAGTGTCCGACTTCAGCGGGGCCCTGGCTGGATCAGACCGTGGATTGCCTGGTGTCCGCCGCCGGCTTGTTTTCCTGTCCCGCCGGCCCAATATCCTGTTTGAACCGCCGGCCAGAGCCCTGGAGGCCGCCCAGCTCCGACAGAACCAGGCCCTCCAGGCAGCCGCCCAGGATATCGAGGCCAGAGCGGCCGCCGATTCGTTGAGGGCGGCGGCCGCATCGGATGTTGAGGGCGGTCCCGGCGGAGTCATCGTGCCGGGGGGGGGCGATCCACCGGTCACAGGCCAGGAACAGACGGTCGATCCGTTGACGGGTGACCCGGAGGAGACCGACCTGGAAGAGGGCGATAAAGAGGAAAAAGACGAGGAAGAGGATGAAAAGAAAAAGAAGAAGCAGGATGATAACTGGGATTTCCTTCGCTAAGACTTATGGTCCAATATGACAGGACGCCGCCCATGATCGATGTGTCTCTTTCTCCCGCCGTCCGTTGCCACGGCGTGGTCAAGGCCAATGGGCCCGTATCCAGTGGACTTCTTCAAATCGACCTCGAATTGGATCAATCCCTTTCCTTTCACCCGGGCCAATTCGCCATGCTCAATCTGCCCGGCGCCGGATCCCTGGTGTTCAGCCGCCCCTTTTCCATCTTCGAAGCGGACGGCCGCCGGGTGTCTTTCCTCTACCGGGTGGTGGGACGAGGCACCAGCGCCATGGGCGCTCTGCTTCCGGGTGAATCCATGACCTTTCTGGGACCCCTGGGCCGCCCCTTTCCGCGGCCCGATGCTGGTACTCCGGTGGTCCTGATCGCCGGGGGCGTGGGACTTCCGCCGCTGGCGGCCTGGTTGGCCCGGAATGGCGGCTCACCGGGAATTGAGATTCAGGCTTTTTTCGGAGCCAAAGATGGCGCTGACGTGCCCTGGAATTTGCTCGGAGGAACATGGAATGTCAGTGTGGACGAGCAGCGTGAGGTTCCCGAAGGTCGCCAGGCCTGGCAGGGTCTGGTGACCGATCTGGTGGCCTCCCGCCAGGATCTCCAGGATCCCACTCCCAGGATGGTGCTTGCCTGCGGACCGACCCCACTTTTGAAAGCGGCCGCGCGATTGGCCGCCGGCTTCCGGTGGACTTGCTGGTTGTCCCTGGAGGAACACATGGGCTGTGGCTACGGTGTCTGCAAGGGATGTGTCGTTCCTGTTCACGATCCGGCCCGGGGACCTGAAGGCCGGCGAGGCGCCACCTGTTGTGAAGAAGGCCCTGTCTTCAATGCGGCGGACCTGGCCTGGGATGATGCCGCCGGTGGCGTGCCGGACCTGGTCGAGGATATCTAATCATTCGGTTTCCGGCGACCGTTCTCGGTGCCGGTGCCCGTCAACGGAAAAGGAATCACCTTGTCCCTGCCCGGCTGGTGGACCATCGATCCCAACGCACCTTTCACCCTGGGGCCCCGCCAGTTTCCCGGCCGTATCTGGACGGCCTCCGGTTGTTTCGCCTACGGGTTGACCGGACATGACATGAAGGCCGAGGGGTATGATTCACCCTACCAGGGCCTGGGAGCGGTGGTAACCAAGACGGTCACCCCGCAACCGAGGGAAGGCAATCCCATGCCGCGGCTGGCGGAGACCGGCCACGGGGCCATCAACAGTATCGGTCTGGAAAACGTGGGCTTCGATGAATTCCTGGCCGTGACTCTGCCTGCCCTGGAAGCTCTCGGGGTGCCGACGGTGGCCAGTCTGGCCGCCACCGTTCCGGATGAATTCGGAATCATGGCCGCGCGGCTTCACGAGGCCGCTGCGGGATTTGAACACTGGCACGGCGTGGAGATCAACCTGAGCTGTCCCAACATCGCCGAGGGCGGACACGATTTCGGCCGTGATCCGGCAACTGTGGCTGCTTGTATCGAGGCTGCGCGCAGGTTCCTGCCCGATCGGGCCCTTCTGGCCAAGCTGACCCCCAACGTTGCGGATATCGCCGCACTGGCCACCGCGGCTGCCGAGGCGGGGGCCGATGGCGTGAGCGCCATCAACACGGTGATCGGTCTGGAAGTCGACCTGGAAACAGGCCGTCCGGTTTTGCCTCGAAGGTTCGGCGGGTATTCGGGGCCGGCTATCCGGCCCATTGCTCTGGCCAAAGTCGATGAAATCGTCATTCGGTCGCAAGTGCCGGTGGTTGCCGTGGGCGGGATCGAGGACTACCGGGACGCTTTGAAATTTTTCGCCCTCGGAGCGGTCGCCGTCCAGGTCGGTACCGCCCAGATGCGCGATCCCTTTGCGGCTGCTCGCATCGCACGTGATCTTTCTCGCGATTAAAAATCCCTAGCAGGCTGTGGCCGGGTAAGAGACCGATCAATCCTCGTCGCGATAGGATTCCAGATCATCGTTGTCGTCATCTGACTTGACCGGAGCCTTTTCGATCCCTGCCAGATCTTCGAGCTTTTTCAGGTTTTCCAGCTCATCCAGATCTTCGTCCCGGTCCGCCCAGCATTCAGCTTCAACGGCTTCGACCGGACTCTCCTCGAGGATGGTGACGTCTTCATCGTTGTCTTCGGGCAGGCCGTCGGGGAAGTCGGCTTCCAGCAGGTCGGCGAAGGACTCACCGCGCGACAGGATCTGCTGGGCGAGGCCGCTGCCCACGGCTTTGGCCTCATGGATTTCCCCGTTAACGGCGATACGCTTGGTGCCCGGGCCCGTCGTTCCGGTGATGACCACTTCGCCTCCAGCCACGCGGGCCAGGGCGCCGACGGGAAGATCCTGGTCCGAAACCATGCGCTGACAGAAGGCCTGTTCGGTTTCCAGTTCGACCGCGGTGGCCGCTGAATGGAGATCGGCCAGAAGTTCCCGGGCTTCCTGATCGTTGCTGCGTCCTAGAATAACCAGGGTGCCCTGGCCCGGCCCGGGCAGAATGAATTCCGGGGCGAAGATTTCCGCGACGATGCCCTGGATACCCAGATGTTCGGTGACCGCCGCCGGCAGGACAAGTCCGTCGATCTCGGTCCGGCGCAAATGGGTTTCCATGGCCCGGTCGACGCCGCCGCGCAGGATCCGGAAGTTGAGGTCCGGCCACAGGGATCGCATCTGGGTACATGACCGCATGGACATGACGCCGATGCAGTTGCCGGGCTCCATCTCGTCCATGATCAGACCCTTGCGATTGAGATATGCGTCGTAGGGCGTGGCCCGGTCCGGTACGCAGATGACCGCCAGATCCTCGGGCAAAGGTAGAACCATGTCCGCGGCTTCCACCACGACCAGGCGAGCTTGTTCCCGCAAGAGCTGTTGCTCCAGAAATTCCATTTCCCGGCGGCTGGCCGCTATGAAGGGTTCGTCCACCTTTTCCTGGTCGGTCACGGGGGAATCCCAGAGGTTCAGCTGGCAGGTAAGGCGAGGTTGGCGGTCCTGAATCCGGTCGATAACGGCCTGGGTCTGGCTTCTCGCCAGAGGCGAAACCAAACTCCCGAAACTGATAACCCTGGATTTCAAAACACGACCTCGTGACACCTCAGGATTGAGCGGTTTGGGTTTCGTTGCCGAGGAAACCCTGGACGAGTTTGCCGATGCGGTGCGCGTCATCGAAAGCCAAGGCCGCATGGATGGGCAGGATCAGGACTTCGCGGCCCGCCCTTTCGGCCTCGACAAGTTCTCCACCGTTGCGCGAATACTCCGCCAGCACGTGACGGTGCAGGGGCGGATCGTAGTATATGGCCGTATCGATCCCGTTGGCGTCCAGCAAATTCCGCAATCGGTCCCGTTCGGCGCAGCGCACCCAGTACTGGTGGTAGGTCACTTTCATGCCCTCGGCGCCGGTGGGGAACTGCAACCGGTTGGCCGCGGGAATGTGGCTGTCGTAGATGGCGGCCACCTGGTCCCGATCACCCTGCTCTTCGGCAAAACGGCTGTTGCGGATGCGGATGACCATGGCCTGGATTTCATCCAGCCGGCTGTTCCAACCGCTGTACAGGTGGTCATTGGCTCGGACGGCCTGGTGGGCGCGGATCTTGCGGATCCGGTCAGCGTCCCGCTGATCGCGGCAAAGCACCATACCGCCGTCTCCGATTCCGGGCAGATTCTTGGTCGGGTAGAAACTCAGTGTGCTCATGCGCCCGAAGGCGCCCATGGGCTGACCGCGGTATAGCGTGCCGTAACCCTGGGCCATGTCCACCACGACTTCCAGGCCGTGTTCGGCGGCTATGGCGTTGATGGGATCCATGTCGCAAGGCGCCCCGAAAATGGGCACCGGCATGATGGCCCGGGTCTTGGGGGTGATGGCGGCGGCGATCTTGCCCGGATCCATGTTCAGGTCGCCGGGCCGGATGTCGACAAAAACCGGGACGGCGTCCAGCAGGACGATAGCTTCCATGGTCGCGTCGAAGGTGTAGGGCGTGGTGATGACCTCGTGCCCGGGACGGACCCCCGCCATGGCCAGGGCCACGAACAGGGCGCTGGAACCCGAGGCCACGCCGACGGCGTCGACCACCCCGCAGGCGGCGGCCAGCTCCTCTTCCAGCAAGCGCACCTCTTCGCCGAGGATGTAGTTTCCCGACACGAGAAATTTCTCGAATTTGGCCAGGATCTCATCCTTGCACGCAAGCATGGGTGTGATCAGGTCGTAGCGGCCGATCCGTTTGTTGTTAGTCGCTGACATGTGGACCTCAGTCGGAACCGGAGATGTGATCCGCCCGGCCGAAACAGTCGTACTTGAAACCGAACTTTTCCAGATGGGGTCGATCATACACGTTTCGGCAGTCGAGGAAAGCTTTTCCTGCCATGACGTCCATCAGCCAGTTGAAATCGAGCTGTCGGTACTGGTTCCATTCGGTAACCAGGATGGCCAGGTCGGCTCCCTCGCAGACCTCGTAAGGGGACCCGCAGTATTCGAGGTCCGGGTGCAGGGGCTTGAAGTTCTCCATGGCCGCCGGGTCGTGGGCCCGGATAAGGCAGCCGCGCGACTTGAGCAGGTCCACCAGGTCCAAGCTGGCGGCCGAGCGGATGTCGTCGGTGTTGGGTTTGAAAGCCAGTCCCAACAAGCCGACCGTTTTGCCTTCCAGATTGCCGACCAGCCTTTCGGCCTTGGCCAGGGCCCGGCCGGGGATGTCGCGGTTCACTTCGATGGCCGACCTGACGATGGACATGTCACTGCCGGCCTCGGTGGCGATGTGAACGATCGCGTTGGTATCCTTGGGTAGACAGCTGCCGCCAAAACCCAGGCCCGGGTGAAGGAACTTGGGGCCGATCCGCTTGTCCAGCCCCATGGCCTTGGCCACGTCGAACACATCAGCGCCCACGGCCTCGGCCAGCTTGGCGATCTCGTTGATGAAGGAGATCTTCACGGCCAGGAAACTGTTCGACGCATACTTGACCAGTTCCGCCGTTTCGATTCCGGTCTTGACTATGGGGGTGTCGCTCAGAAAAAGGGGCCGGTAGATCTCACGCATCAGTTCCTCTGCCTTTTTCGAACTGACACCGATGACCACGCGGTCCGGGCGCATGAAATCCTCGATGCTGGAGCCCTCCCTGAGGAACTCGGGGTTGCTGGCCATGTCGAATTCCAGGTCGGACTTCAACTTGGACTGGATGACCTTCTTGAGTGCCGCGTTGGTGCCCACCGGGACGGTGCTCTTGGTGACGATTACCTTGGAGTCATCAAGCAGCGCGCCGATTTCCTCACCCACCTTCATGACATAGGTCAGGTCGGCCTCTCCGGATTCGGACATGGGAGTCTGCACGGCGATGAAGACCACATCGGCGTCTTTCATGCCCTCGGCCAGCCTGGTGGTGAAATGCAGGCGGCCTTCCTCCACGTTTTTCAGGACCAGGCGGTCCAGGCCCGGCTCGTAAAAGGGAATGACGCCTTTGACCAGTCCGGCGATACGCTCCTGATTGATGTCCACGCAGGTCACCTTGTGGCCGAAGTCGGCCATGCAGGCTCCGGACACCAGACCGACGTATCCGGTCCCCACCATGCAGATGCGAATCATGAAAATTCCTTTCGCGCCTCGCTGAGCAGGGATTCAAGAGTGTCCTTGAAATCCCACTCGGGTTCCCACCCGGTTTCCCGGCGCAGTTTGGTGTTGTCACCCACCATGACGGGGGTGTCCGAGGGACGGTTTAATTCGGGGTCCCGGCGAATGGAAAGGGGACATTTGGCAGCGGCCACCAATATCTCCAATCCTTTACTTATCGTCAAAGGAATCCCCGAACTTACGTGATAAATTTCCCCGGGCCGGCCTTCCTTGAGCAGGAGACGATAGGCGGCCACCACGTCGCGCACATCCAGGAAATCCCGCACCGCCGACAAATTGCCGGTGGTGATTTCCGCCGGGCCGACCCCGGCTTCAGCGGCCGCGATCTGTCGGGCGAAGTGGGGAAAGGCGAATCGCGTGTCGTGACCCGGACCGGAGTGGCTGAAGGATCGGGTCATGATCACCGGCATTTCATGGGAGCGGGCGTACTGGCGGCACAGGAGGGTCTGGGCCACCTTGCTGACACCGTAGGGGGAAAGGGGATTCAGCCCCGCGTCTTCCTTCAGCGGATAGGCGCTTTCCGGCTGAGGACCGTATTCCTCCGAGGAGCCTATCGACAACAGGGCCGGCCGCTCGGCCTCGGGAATCGCGCGCACGGCTTCCAGAAGATTCATGGTGCCGACAACGTTGGCGGCAAAGGTTCCGGCCGGATCCCGAAACGAGGCCGCGGCCGAACTCTGGGCGGCCAGGTGGTAGACCATGACCGGCTGGAGCCTGTCCATCAGACGTGCGATGGGTGTCGGGTTTTCCAGAGGGCACCGGACATAGAAAAACCGGCCGCATTCCGCGGTGTATTCCATGGCGTCAGGCCAGTCGGCCACCGGGCCGGTCAAAGTGAATGGGCCAACCGCATCGGGCAATGATTTATCGGTCGCATGAAGATCCACGCCCACGACCGGGTGGCCGGCCAGAACCAGGCTGCGCACCAGGTGTCGGCCCACGAATCCCAGGGCCCCGGTCACGAGGTTGCACGGCTGGTGATTCCTATCGATTGATTTAGGTTCCGTCACCGCGTCATCCGTTCACCAGCCGCAGCCATTCCTTGTACAGACAGCGGTCCTGGATAACGTCCAGCCCGGCGGCGCGGGCGGTGGCGGCGGCTTCCTCGTGGACAACGTCTTCCTGGAGCCAGACCACAGGCGCTTTCATGGCGATGGCCTCGTCGATAACCGGTGGCACCGTTTCGCTGCGCCGGAATACGTCCACGACATCGACGGGTTCAGGCACATCGGTCAGGGAAGGGTAGACCTTGATGCCCAGGACATCCTCCTTGAGCACGGGATTTACCCCGACCACGTCGAATCCCTGGCCGACCAGGAATTTGGCGATGCCATGGCTGGCCCGGTC
>RCNF010000705.1_pt1 | contig 17256 bp, 13 predicted proteins | sample 2041311 | NCBI WGS metagenome assembly RCNF01 (sample SAMN09708228, study PRJNA481090) | Marine sediment metagenome, whole genome shotgun sequencing project. | biome: marine sediment; feature: ocean; material: sediment; isolation source: Sewage treatment plant 2 marine sediment (STP2) ... | reverse complement strand
GGGTATGCCTCATGTCTTTGCTATTTTCTTAATCGTTGCTGCATCAGGTGCCGCAAATGTCGCAACAGTGGGAACCGTTTTTGGTAAGAAAATCTATCAGCCTTTAGGTCGTTTATCAGCTTTCTTGGCAGCAGCGTTACTAGTTGGTGGTTTGATTGTTTTATTACTTGATTTGGGCAGTATCGGTCATGTTATCGAAATGGCTTACGGTTATATAAATTTCAAATCAATATTTGCATGGAATATTATTCTCTATTCCGGTTTTCTCGCAATTATTGCCGTGTATTTATGGACCATGATGGATCGCAATAAGCTGGCTAAGAAATTCTATAAGCCAACTGGAATTATAAATATGTTCTGGCGTTTTATGCTTACCATGGGTACAGGGTCTATCTTCGGCTTTTTGGTTGCAAGACAGTATTATGATGCGGCGATTCTAGCGCCATTGTTTATCGTAGCGTCATATGTATACGGAACAGCAATTTATACATTGGTACTAATGGCTACATTCAAAATGACCGGTCGCGAACTAGGAGATGCTGTACTTAATCGCTTACGCTACTCCTTAGCAATTTTCATTGCCTTGGTATTATTCTTGGAATTGGTTAGACACCTAACTAACCTATATGCTACTGAGCATCATGGTGTTGAGTCATACATTCTAAATGGCGGTCCGTTCTCAAACTTATTCTGGTACGGCCAAATTGTCGTTGGTAGCTTAATACCAATGTTTTTGGTGTGGTGTACTTTTCTTAGGAATAACCGCACTGCATTAGTTGCAGCAGCGGTACTCGCAATTCTAGGTGGGTTTGCTCAGATCTATGTGATCTTAATCGGCGGTCAATCATACCCATTAGTTCTTTTCCCAAATTCAGAAACCAGCAGTACATTCTCTGATGGTGTTTACAATGCATACTCAGCAACATTGCCAGAATACTTATTAGGTATAGGTGGTGTTGGTCTAGCTATCTGTGTGCTTATTATAGGCATGAAAGTATTTAGATTGCTCCCAACTACATTAGCCGATGCGAGTGTTGATCCACATCATTCGTAATTGTCATTCTTAAATAGAGCTAAAACTTAGTTCTGATAGAATTTAAAAGCCCCCATGGATTTATTCATAGGGGCTTTTTATTACCTGAAAAAAATAGAAAAGTGCTTAAAAGTAGGGGTGTTTTTCTCTATTTACACTCTGGCACTAGAATTATTACATTACTGGCACTAATTTATAGTGGTATCAATACTATGATTGAGGTAATACTTCGATTAAGTTACAAATTTCTAATTTATAAGAAAATTATAGGAGATTACCGTGTTAATAGGCGTACCTAAAGAAATAAAAAATCATGAGTACCGCGTTGGTATGACGCCAGAATCTGTTTCATCTGCTGTAGCACATGGGCATTCTGTGATGGTGCAAAGTGGCGCAGGAATTGGTATTGGGGCTGATGATGCAACGTATAAAAAAGCAGGTGCTGATATTATTGTTAATGGCGCTGATATTTTTGCTACGGCTGAAATGATTGTGAAAGTGAAAGAGCCTCAAGCAGTTGAGCGCGCTATGCTTCGAAAAGACCAAATCCTCTATACCTATTTACACCTTGCGGCTGACCCAGAACAAACCATAGATTTAATTGCATCAGGTGCGCATTGTATCGCGTATGAAACGATTACAGATAATCACGGGGCATTACCGTTATTAAAGCCGATGAGTCAGGTAGCAGGGCGATTATCTATTCAAGCTGGTGCCTATGCGTTGGAGAAAAGCCATGGTGGTTTAGGCATTTTACTTGGAGGTGTGCCAGGTGTTGCTCCGGCAAAAGTAGTTGTTCTGGGTGGTGGTGTTGTAGGGTTTAATGCTGCGCAAATGGCTGTTGGTTTACAAGCAGATGTCACGATTCTTGATACCAGCCCAAGTACTGTAGAGAATTTGAGTAACTATTTTGGAAATACAGCAAAAGTGATTCATTCCAATGCAGGCATTATGCGTGATTATGTATTAGCTGCTGATTTAGTTATTGGTGCGGTGTTAGTTGCTGGCGCTGCAGCACCAAAATTGGTGACTAAGGAAATGTTAAGTGAGATGAAAGATGGCGCTGTATTGGTTGATGTTGCTATTGATCAAGGTGGTTGTTTCGAAACTTCTCATGCAACCACGCATGCAGATCCTATTTATGAAATTGATGGTGTGGTTCATTATTGTGTAGCGAATATGCCCGGTGCCGTTCCAAGAACATCTACTTATGCACTCAACAATGCAACGCTACCTCATTTGCTAGCGATAGCTGATAAGGGATGGAAGAAGGCATTAGCTGATGATGAAAACCTAAAAAATGGTTTGAATGTCAGTGGAGGAAAGGTGACTTATGAAGCAGTAGCTACTGAGTTAGGTTACGATTTCGTCTCACCGAATTCTGTGATCTAGTTTTAATTTAATACTAAGAAAAACATGCTAAAAGTAGGGGGGTGTCATATTAATCAGAAGCGAGTCTTTGAGACTGGCTTCTGATTAATATGAAATGTTATAAGTGGTTTCTAGCTAGGTTATTGGCTAGCTGACCATGCTAATCATAACGCCAGCAGCAATTGCTGAACCAATAACACCGGCAACATTTGGTCCCATTGCATGCATTAATAAATGATTGTGTGGGTTTTCTTCTAAGCCAACTTTATTAGATACACGAGCAGCCATAGGTACTGCAGATACGCCTGCTGAACCTATTAGTGGGTTAATTGGAGTATCGCTATACTTATTCATTAGTTTCGCTAATAAAATACCGCAAGCAGTACCGATACAGAATGCTACAGCTCCTAAACCTAAGATACCTAAAGTTTCCCAAGCAAGGAATTTATCGGCACTCATTTTTGATCCAACACCTAAACCAAGGAAGATCGTAACGATATTGATTAATGCATTTTGTGAAGTTTCACTTAAACGATCAACTACGCCAGCTTCACGCATTAAGTTACCAAAACAGAACATGCCAAGTAACGGCGCGGCACTAGGTAATACCATTGCTACTAAGAAAAGGAGTAGTAACGGGAAAACAATCTTTTCAGTTTTAGTTACATGGCGCAACTGAGTCATCTGAATAGAACGTTCTTCTTTTGTAGTCAACGCACGCATAATCGGTGGCTGAATAATCGGAACTAATGCCATATAGGAATAAGCAGCAACCGCTACCGGACCTAAAATGTCTGGCGATAGCTTACTGGTTACAAAGATCGCTGTTGGTCCATCCGCACCACCAATAATACCAATAGAAGCTGCATCATTGATGCTGAAATCTAAGATACCGAAGTAACTCATGCTTACAGCGCCTAATACGGTAGCGAAGATTCCAAACTGAGCAGCGGCACCTAACAATAAGGTTTTTGGATTGGCGAGTAGTGGGCCGAAGTCAGTCATTGCACCTACACCCATAAAAATAATGAGTGGGAACATGCCCGATGCGATACCAATGTTGTAGATGTAGTACATCATGCCGCCAGGGCTTGTCATATGTCCTAGAGCATCATAAACAGGCTCAGCTTCAAAACCAGCACCAGGAATGTTAACCAATAAGGTTCCGATTCCGATAGGTACAAGTAGTAAAGGTTCGAATCCCTTTTTTATCGCAAGAAAAAGTAAACCTAAACCGACGATCATCATCGCAGCTTGGCCTATTTGCAATTGTGCAACGCCTGAGTCTGCCCATAAATTTAACAGTGTATCCATGTTTTAGTCCGTCCTAGGCTAGTGTTACTAGAATGTCGCCAAGGCCTACGTCATCGCCTACTTTGACCATGATATCAACCACGGTGCCCGACTTCGGTGCAACGATGGTAATTTCCATTTTCATCGCTTCTAGGATAACCATTACATCACCTTCATCGACAGCATCTCCCGATTCAACTAGAACTTTAAACACATTGCCAGCCATTGGGGCTGGGAAGCCTTCAGCATCAGCAGAAGGTGCTGCTGCACCCGCACTCGCTGCGGCCGTTGGTGCGGCACTACCCCCTGAAGTTGGTACGATACCAGTGATATCCCCACCGTTACCTACCGTTACAACATGATCAACACCATCAACGGTTACGGTATAAACTTCTTCGCCACCATCAGTGGTCACAGCTTCGTTGCCTGTTGGAATAGGCTCAAATGCACTTGGGTTATCACGATTCTCTAAGAACTTAAGACCAACTTGAGGAAATAATGCATAAGTCAGAACATCATCAATCAAACCTTCACCTTCAGTAAGTTTGATATTCTTTTCTTTAGCAAGGCTAACAAGTTCATCTTGTATTTTGTGTAACTCAGATTCGAGCAAGTCAGCTGGACGACAAGTAATTAGTTCATCACCTGCTAATGCAGTAGCACGTAACTCTTCGTTTACATCCGTTGGTGTTGCACCGTACTCACCTCGTAAAACACCTGCTGCTTCGTTTGTTAGTTTCTTATAACGCTCGCCAGTCAAAACATTTAGTACTGCTTGAGTACCTACGATTTGAGATGTAGGAGTTACTAAAGGTATGTAGCCTAAGTCTTTACGAACTCTTGGAATTTCTAGTAAAACTTCGTCAAGCTTATCACCAGCACCTTGTTCTTTTAACTGACCTTCCATGTTAGTTAACATGCCGCCAGGTACTTGTGCTAATAGGATACGAGAGTCGATGCCTTGTAATGCTCCTTCCCATTTTGCGTATTTTTTGCGAACTTCGCGGAAGTAAGCTGAAATTTCTTCTATAAGAACTAAATTAAGTCCAGTATCACGATCAGTACCTTCCATGGTCGCAACCATTGATTCGGTTGAAGAATGACCATAAGTCATCGACATTGAAGAAATAGCCGTATCAACGCGATCAGCGCCTGCTTCGGCACACTTAAGATTGGTCATGCAAGATAAGCCAGTCGTTGCATGACAATGCATGTGAATCGGCAAATCAACCACTTTCTTTAATTCAGTTACTAGCTCAAAACCTGTGTAAGGCTTTAACAAACCCGCCATATCTTTGATACAGAGAGAATCACAGCCAATGTCTTCAAGGCGTTTTGCCATATCCAACCAACCTTGTAGGTTGTGAACTGGGCTAACTGTGTAAGACATTGTCCCTTGCGCATGTTTGCCGACTTTTCTAACTGCTTTAAGAGACGTTTCCATATTTCGCGTGTCGTTCATCGCGTCAAATACACGGAATACATCTACACCATTAACTGCAGAACGCTCAACAAACTTATTTACTACATCATCAGCATAATGACGATAACCTAAAATATTCTGAGAACGGAATAGCATTTGTTGAGGCGTATTAGGCATTGCCGCTTTAAGCTGACGGATGCGATCCCATGGATCTTCTCCAAGAAAACGGATACAGGAGTCGAAAGTCGCGCCACCCCATGTTTCAACTGACCAGTAACCAACACTATCCAGCTTTTCAGCGATAGGTAACATATCGGCGAGTCGCATTCTGGTGGCAAATAATGACTGGTGTCCATCACGTAAAACCACATCAGTGATATGCAGTTTCTCGGGCTTATTGTTGGTATTTTTTTTCTGACTCATAGTGCTCTAACTCAAAGTGCTCTAACTAATTTATTTAGGCTGTTGCTATCCCCATAAAAAACTGGGAGTTTGTTTATTTACCTTTACGGTGATGGTCAACTGCCGTCTGAAGTATTTTTAGAGTGGCAGGGGCAATACTGGCTCCGCTGGCTGACATAGCTTTCTTTCTTCGGGCGGGTGGTTCAATAATTTTTTCAGGAAACCAACGCAATATAACCTTAGACATGGTTGCAGTTGCGAAAATAAGTATCGTGAGAAAAATAAATACTGTCCCCATGCCAAACAGCATAAGACTAAGCCCTTGTTGTATTAAAGAGTTATCCATTTTATATGTCGTATTCTTGAATTAAAGATTAAAAACTGAAAACAAATTTTCAGGGCATGATGTTAACATCATGATAGAAAAAAAAGCGGGCAATCAGAACAAAAGATTCAATTGTAAACCTAATACAAATTAGCTTTACTCATTGGTATTGTCAATTTAGATTCAATCTACCATTGAAATGCAATTATCATTATTAAAAACGCAATTGTAACAAAAATAGCCTAAAAGTAGGGGGGTGCCATTTTAATTCCTTTCTGCTAGATTGTTGACCCATGCCTAAACCTTCAACATCCTCACCGATACACTTAACGATACAAAAGTATCTTGGTAATTATCCGGCAACGGTGATTCAGCAAGTACAGTCACTAGTGGATAATGACAAGCTCGCTGATTTTTTGTTGCAGCGACATTCGGTGACGCACTGTGTTTATAACGATAATGACTTACGTAAGTATGTACTTACATTAAAGAATCAGCATATGAAGAAATCATCACCGCTGAGCAAGGTAATTTACGACAGTAAAATTCATGTAGTACATAACGCTTTGGGTTTACACAGCTATGTATCGCGAAAACAAGGCGGCAAGTTAAAGGCCAAAAACGAATTGCGCGTGAGTGCGGTGTTTAAGAAATCATCAGAAGCACTATTAAACATGATTGTGGTGCATGAGTTAGCTCACTTGAAAGAGAAAGAGCATAACAAAGCATTCTATCGATTGTGTTTACACATGCTGCCTGATTATCACCAACTGGAATTCGAGATGCGTTTGATGCTTGTTCAATTGGAGCAGGGTGGCTCGATTTATGATTGATGCTGCTTACAAATCATTTTCAGTAAACCAAAACACCCCTCCATACCTACCATGAGATTGCCATTTTGTTTTGTGAAATGGTCAACTCATGTATGCCAGAGCTTAAAGCTAGCTCGCCGATAGGTAATACTAGATTTTAGCGTGTATATAAGCACTTTTTCTAACCTGTATTTCGCATACCCGCTGCAATCGCATTAATCGTAAGCAGTAATTCATCAATCCAGGGAGATTCTTCCTCAGACTTACTGATATGTTCACGATGTCTTCCCAGCACGGTTATCTGGATGTGATTCAAAGGATCAAGATACGGTTCACGGCGTTCTAGAGAATATTGTAGCAGTGGTGTTTCTTCCATTAGAGAATCAATCTGCGCGATCGATAACAACTCTTTCACTGTTAGATGATATTCAGCCGCTATTTTTTCGTAGATAAATTTTGAACGTTCTCTATCTTTCCACAGATTAGAGTATTCCTTCGCTATATCCATTTGCGCTTTAAACAAAGCCATTTGGACATTACTTAATAGTGCTTTGAAGAATGGCCATTTCTTATACATTTCTCTTAATAGCTTATCGCCATGTTCCATGCGGAATTCTTCTAGAGCTGTACCAATGCCATACCAAGCGGGTAGGGTGTGTCTTGCTTGTGCCCAACCAAATACCCACGGAATCGCGCGAATAGAGGATTTAGATCGATCTGTTTTACGATGTGAAGGGCGCGAGCCTATATTCATCTGACCAATTTCGGTGACAGGGGTGTTCTCGTAAAAGTAATCCTGAAAACCTTCCGTAGAATCAGTTAAATCACGATAACTAGTTTCGCCAGATTCCGCGATGTCTGCCATTGCTTCCAGGTAATTATCCGCATATTTTCCATGCTTTTTGGCTATCGATTGACTGGCTTTTAATAGGCCAGTGATACCCACGCCCAATTCATAAATCGCGGTTTCGGTGTTACCGTATTTATTCGATAGCACTTCACCTTGTTCGGTGAATTTTATTTGTCCGTGGACGGTATCTGGTGGTTGAGAAATAATCGCTTCATGCGTTGGGCCGCCACCTCGTCCAACTGTTCCGCCACGACCGTGGAACATACGACATTTAACGTCATAAGAGTCAGTTAGACTAATCACTTGCTCTTGGGCATTGTACAGATTCCATTGTGAAGCAAGTATGCCACCATCTTTACAAGAATCTGAATAACCCAGCATGACTTCCTGTAAGTTTCCAGACGCTTTGAGTAAATTCATATACACCGGATTTTCAAATAGATTGGTTAGCACCTCACTGATATGACGCAAGTCTTCAATGGTTTCGAAGAGTGGTGATATTTGAATATTACAGAATGCTTTGCCGTTGGTATACGTTCCAACTATTCCAGCCAATCTCGCTAAGAACATCACTTCTAAAACATGGCTGGCAGTATGCGTCATCGAGATAACGTAAGTACCAAAGATGCTGTCACCGGTCTCGGCGCGCATTTCGACCATCGTATCAAACAATTCCAAAGCTTCTATGGATTCTGCAGACAGGGACTCAGGGTTTGGTTTTGGTAAATTAGTACGAGATATCAAATTTGCTAAAGTCTCAATGCGCTCAGCTTCTGATAGCTCCTCGTAACTCTGGTCTGGCGTAAACTGTTTAAGTACTTCAGTAACAGTACGAGTATGCACGGTTGATTCTTGTCGGATATCGAGTTCATATAGCGTAAATCCGCAAGTTTCTACCAATCGGATTAAATCTTTAAGTTCGCCTTTAGCAATATCCTGATCGTTATGACTAATGAGTGAGTCACGGATCAAATACAATTCATCTAAGAACTCAGAAACTTCTTTGTAGGCACCAATATAGGCACCAATAGGAACGGCGCTTTTTTTCTCGTTGATATAGTTTTTTACTGTTTGAATATTCGCATCCAGCCTATGGGTCATATAATCAAACTTTTGTCTGTATGGTTCGGTTGCGTAAAGCTCTGCTTTTCTTTTCGGGATTAATTTTTTGAGCTCTGCTTCATCCGTTTTTAGCGACTCCAGAAATTCTGCACTTGGTGTTATAAACTCAATATCATGCGAAAGAATTCTCCGCAGTCTCACGATTCTTGTTCGATATTCATTAAGCGCTTCTTTCATATGCAGGCGAATGGCATTTCTAGTAACAGAGGGGGTTACAAAAGGATTACCATCTCTATCGCCTCCAATCCAGGAGCCAAACTTTAAAATATTAGGTATCGTGACCTTGCCTTTTCCATAAACATGTCGAGTTGCGCGTTCAAAGTAGCGATAAATCATCGGAATCGCTTCAAACAAGCTGGCGTGGAAATAGAAGAGACCGTATCGAACCTCATCTGCTACTGTAGGCTTATTCAATCTGACTTCTTTTGTGCGCCATAATAATTGAATTTGAGATTTGAGCTGGTGTTCTAAAGAGCCACGTTCTTCAGATGTCAGCTCATCTTTATTGAGTCGATCGATCATGAGGAAGATACGACGCTGTAATGTCATCATCGTTCTACGGCGTGCTTCAGTAGGGTGGGCTGTAAATACGGGGGTGTATCGTAATTCGTTGATAACTTTTTGTATTTCTTCAGCAGATATCCCAGATTCAGCAATTTCATCTACTGTTCTAAGGAAAGAACCTTTCCAGAGCTTTTGATCGCCTTGTTTGTATAGATTACGGCGTTCACGATGCAAATAGTCTTCTTCAACAATATTTGACAGCACATAAAATGTATTAAAAGCACGAGTCACTTGTTTGAGTTTGTGTTCGTCCAAGGTCTCTATATATGCCATTAGCTCTAGACGTTTTTTTGGGTCGTCTTCATGGCGCAGGCTGATATAACCTGATCTTAGGTATTCAACCGCCTCGAATACCGCTTCACCTTCTTGTTCTTTTAAAACCTCTCCCAGTAGATTGCCCACAATGCGAACCTGCTTTTGCAGTGGTTCCATTTTTGCTTCTCGTTCGGCTACAGCTTTGTTGTTTGAATTATCATTATTCATAAGGATTTAATACGCTGCTAAATTTATTGTTAAAGATCAATTGATCATAGTTAAGTCTTCTACAAATACTCTCATGTGGTTATGAGATGCTTATTACTTAAGCTTAGATGATTACTTAGATTTAGTGAGAGTTTAATAAATAAATCATAAATTAATTGGTTGGTTCAGCTTTTAGACAGCTAGCACTCGGTATTATAGACGACGCTAACAACAAGAAATCGCTTGAGCGATCACATTTCAACGGGCCTAGTGCCCGTTTTTTTTCGCCTGATTTTTATAAGATTTCTGTGACACCACCTAAAACTATGTAAGAATGCGTACATGAAAGAAACAGCAAAACCATCACCACGCAAAGGTGTTTATCTGTTACCTAACTTGGTAACTACTGCCGCCTTATTCAGTGGATTCTTCGCAATTCTTGCATCAATGAATGGTCAATTCGAAAAGGCCTGCATCGCTGTCTTTGTCGCGATGATTTTAGATGGTTTAGATGGCAGGGTAGCGCGCTGGACCAATACTTCCTCAGAATTCGGTGAGCAATACGATAGCTTGTCTGATCTGATTTCTTTTGGTTTAGCACCGGCACTGGTTATATATCAATGGTCATTGATATTCATGCGAGAGACAAGCGTATCCTGGGGAAAACTAGGGTGGATGGCAGCGTTCATCTACGTAGCCTGTGCAGCATTAAGACTGGCGCGATTTAACTCTCAGATAAATGAAGTCGATAAACGACATTTCATTGGCTTACCAAGTCCTGCATCTGCGGCGATAGTGGTTGGCATGGTATGGATGTTCTATGATTTAGAATTTGAAGGTAAAGCACTACAGATTCCAGCATTGATTATTACCATCCTGGCAGGTTTATTGATGGTGAGTAATGTTAAATACAATAGTTTCAAAGACTTCGATCTAAAAAGCAAAGTACCACATTTAGCTATTTTGCTGATTATAGTGATCTTTGCATTGGTACAGGTCGCGCCACCTATCGTGTTATTTTTTGTCTTTTTTATCTATGCATTGTCTGGCCCGTTCGGCTGGTTGCAAACAAGAAGAAAAGCATTACAAAAATTATCTTCGAAGAAGAATAAAAAAACAGACGCTTGATCTTTACTAAAAAAATAATTATATTCGAACCATGAACTCTCAACGCAACACAGCCAAGGTGAAAACCAAGGCAATCACGAATAGTCAATATTCGAGTTTATTTGTGTCTGCAACTCTTTTATCTCTACTGCTACTCAGCTTGCTACTTCTCCTGCCTTTTGGCAGATAATATTCGCCTTAGCGAGGCTAAACGCTAAACCAATTTAATTTTTTGTAAGCTTTCTCTAGCGCCGTCTTATCTTTATAATTGCATAATAATTACGTGCGGAGAATGTGCTGAGAATGGAGTATACCAATGACAGATAATAGTAATTCAAATGATCGTTTGATCATTTTTGATACAACTTTGCGCGATGGCGAGCAAAGCCCTGGGGCTTCCATGACTTTGGAAGAAAAAGTACGTATTGCCAAAATGCTTGAGCAAATGCGGGTTGACGTCATCGAAGCAGGTTTTCCTATAGCAAGCCCCGGTGACTTCGAAGCTGTAAAAGCAGTCGCAACTGCCATTAAAGATAGCACCGTGTGTGGCCTAGCTAGATCACTTGATGCAGATATCGAACGTGCGGGTGAAGCGCTAAAACCAGCAAACTCGGGACGTATTCATACTTTTATCGCGACTTCTCCGATTCATATGAAAGAAAAGCTTCGTATGCAACCGGACGATGTATTAGCTCAGGCAGTACGAGCAGTAAAAAAAGCGAGGCAATATACAGATAATGTTGAGTTTTCAGCTGAAGACGCAGGTAGAACAGAGTTCGAATTCTTGTGTCGTGTTGTAGAAGCAGCGATAGATGCTGGTGCCAGCACTATTAATATCCCAGATACGGTTGGATATAATATTCCTCATCAATTTGGTGATTTGATTCGTCGTTTAATCGAAACAGTACCAAATTCTGATAAAGCGATTATCTCAGTGCATTGTCATAATGATTTAGGTTTGGCGGTAAGTAATTCACTGTCTTCAGTGTTGAATGGCGCACGACAGGTTGAATGTACCATTAATGGTTTGGGCGAGAGAGCAGGTAATGCGTCTTTAGAAGAAATCGTTATGGCAATTCGTACACGTCACGATGTCTTCGATTGTCATACCGATATCGATACATCTCTCATTGTTCCTGCCTCACGTTTAGTGTCCTCGGTTACAGGTTTTCCAGTTCAACCTAATAAGGCGATTGTGGGTAAGAATGCATTCGCTCATGAGTCGGGTATTCATCAGGATGGTGTTCTTAAATCAAGAGAAACCTACGAAATCATGCGTGCTCAGGATGTGGGCTGGTCGGATAATAAAATCGTATTGGGTAAGCATTCCGGTCGTAGCGCATTAAAATCTCGTTTAGAAGAGATTGGAATCACGCTTGATAATGAAGAGGCATTGAATGCAGCATTCTCACGTTTTAAAGACGTTGCAGATCGTAAACATGAAATTTTCGATGAAGATTTGGCTGCTATTGCTTCTGAATCACAGGCTGCGTTAGAACATACACGTTATCATCTAGTGTCTTCTTGGGTTTGCTCCGAAACAGGTGAAACGCCAAAAGCTAAAGTAGTGCTTAATGTAGATGGTGAAGAAATGACTGGCGAAGCAGAAGGTGGCGGTTCGGTAGACGCTGTATTCTCTGCGATTAAATCTATCGTAAAAGACCATGGCACACTTGAACTGTATTCAGTAAACAGCATCTCCAGTGGTACGGATGCACAGGGTGAAGTGACTGTACGATTAGAGAAAGCAGGGCGACAGGTTTACGGTAATGGTTCTGATCCTGATATCGTAATCGCATCGGCTTATTCTTATCTTGATGCGCTTAATAAGTTAGCCAGTGGTGATAGTCGTTCACATCCTCAACATAGTGTTTAACTAAACACTTAATGACTAGCCCTTCACAATTACAATATCTTAATGCCATGGGAATCCCTGTTTGGGTTTCCCGTGAGCTTGTAATTGATGAAGCGTCGTCTCAAGCCACATCAAGCGCTACAACCACAGAAGCTAATCAAACCTCGGCTGACAGTCCGGTAACGGAATCTTCAAATGCTTCGAGTGCTTCAAATATAGTAGAGAACATTTTACAAGACCTTGAACAGAAGAAAGAACCTCCAAGGACTAGTCAAAATACCTCATCAAATCAGTCGCCTACTGAGATTATTAAACAAATTACAGATACTTTAGATGCTGAGCCAAAAGCATCTAATCCGGCACAAACTAATATCCCCAATGTTTTCGCTAAAACAGCTCAGCATACTGTGTATGCTCAAGGAAGTTTAGCAGCTGAGTGGATGGTAATAGGCCAAAATTCAGAATTCATAGGGCACGAAAACGGTCAGCCTTACGCGAGAGAAGAAGGTGTATTGCTGGAAAATATGATTCGTGCAATTGGGATTACCAATCCGCGTAATGATGCCTATTTGGTTAATGTGCTAAGAAATTCACAGCATAATGATACAGATGCTGATAAATCAAAATCTGAGTTAAACGGAATTCTTCATGATTGCATCAAGCAAGTACAACCAAAAATCATCGTAATCGTTGGTCAACTAGCGGCGCAAAACGTATTGCACAGTGATGAGCCTCTAGCTCGATTAAGAGGTAAACCTTATACCTTGCCTGATTCTAATACCCCTGTGGTCGTGACTTATTATCCGAGCTATCTCTTGAGTAAACCTATGGACAAACGCAAAGCCTGGGATGATTTGAAGCTAGCGATGAGCCTTATCACTGAGCCTAGTGAATGAATAATGACTCAAATCACCGCATGAATGATCCGCAGCCTCATCAACTTCAATATCTTCGACCAATGCAAGCCGAAGATTTATCAGAAGTCATGGTAGGCGAATTAGCCTCTTATCCATACCCTTGGACGCAGGGTAACTTTGAAGATTGTATCAATAACCAAGCTTATTCTTGCTGGGTCTTCCAACAGGGTAGACAACTCAATGGTCACCTCGTTATTTCAGCCGTTGTCAAAGAAGCGCACATCCTGAATATCTGTGTCTATCCAGAATTACAAGGTAAAGGCTGGGGAAGAAAGCTCTTATCTGAAGCGGAAATCATCGCTGAAAAGAGAGAAGCAGAAACCGTGTTTTTAGAAGTGAGGCCTTCCAATAAAGCGGGAATCAATCTGTATCAAAGCGAAGGCTATAATGAAATTGGTTTGAGAAAAGGTTACTACCCTGACGATAATAACGGTCGTGAAGATGCGGTAGTTATGGCAAAGACGTTAGTGTTTAAGTCGTTATAAAGTAACGAATAATTTTATTTTGTAGCCTTTTTTAAATAGGCAATCAGCGCTTTACGTTTCTTATCATCCGTAACCTTTTGCAATGGCATTTTAGTGCCAGGTACTATCTTCGCTGGGCCTTCTACAAATAATTCATCGATGGTTTTTTCATCCCAGATAATAGACGAATCTTTTAAACTATCTGAATAACTATAACTCGCAAGCGTTCCTGCTTTACGACCGAAAACCTTATGCAGCGTCGGGCCAGCACGGTTCGCATCATCCGCATTCAGGGTATGACAGACACTGCACTTGCGCGCGAATTGCAGCTCTCCCAATGGCATTCCCGCTTTTACCTGAAAGCGTCTGGGCTTATGGCCAATCCAAAGGTTTTCATCTTCTTTATCGGTAATCTCCCAATACTTCACTTCATCATCGAGTGATCCGTAATACAGCGATTTTCCATCATCGTTAAACGCGAGTGCCCACACAGGCCCTAAGATGGTGATGGTTTGTCCTTTCAACTCCCAATTCTTAATATCCCAGACTCTGATTACACCATCGTTCCCACCACTGGCGATTAAATTATGCTTGGCTGAAACAGCTAAACCTAAGACAGGCTTTTCGTGTGGAATCAGTATCTTGCTGATTTTTTCTGCATCGGGATCAAAGATTTGAACATCGCCGTTAGTTGTTCCAAAGATCAGTTGTTTTTGCTCAGGTAACCAGCGCATGATATTGATTGGCCAACCATGCGAATGCAGCACTTTAATGAATTCACCCGTGATCGCATCCCATGAGCGTATCTTGCCATCATAGCCAGCGGAGTAGAGTGTTTTAGCATCGGCTGAAATCAACACGCTATTCACAGGCTCATTATGAATCTGGATCGTATGAATTGATTTGTGAGTGCTTAAATCCCAAAAAATGATATTCCCATCCCAACCAGATGTGGCCGCGTATTTAGCGTCCTTTGAAATATCTATAGAAACGACTTTGGAGTGATGCCCCTCTAATTGGGTGATAACTTTTTTATTGATCAAGTCCCAAATATACACATTACCGTTATCACCGGAGGATATCGCTTTTTTACCGGATGGGAAAAACTTAATCGCGCTTACAGCGCCTTTATGCGCAATAAAACGATGGTTCTGTTTGGTGGGTTTAGTATTAGCAGCATTTTTGATAGCACCACTTCCTTCATCAAGGTCCCAAAGCATTACTGCATAGTCGAGACTGCCAGAAAGTGCAGTTTTGCCATCAGGGCTTATTGCTACGGTATTTACAGGGCCGCCGTGTCCAATTAGGTTTTTGTTATTTTTGGCGACATCAGCGATTAGATTGCTGCTAAACAGCAAGCATATTGGTAGTGTGAAAATTAATAGGAAACGTTTCAAATGTTGGCTCTTTTAATTCCTTATCTTGGATATATAGAATAAAAGAGGGGAAATGCCAAATTGTAAGGATGATTTAAATATTTGATTAATTAAAAAGTGGCTAAAAGTAGGGGGGTAGCATTTTATTTACATACACCCCCCTACTTATAGAGGGTTTTCATATTAGGTTTTGTTGCAGTTTTATTTTTGAGTTATTTCAAATCAGGGTGATCAAAGAATTTAGGGTATTGTATTAAAGCTTTTTGAATACGTGGGAGGCCACCTTCAGAATTTGGAACTTTTGATAGTTCTCCTATTCCCTGCATCATCTCTCTAATGATTACATGCAAAGACGCATCTGCTTTGGGTTGTAGTTCACAGTTTTCTACCATATACATAAGTTGTTTATTAATATTCGATGCTATTGCTTCTCCTTCTTTCTGAGTCAATGTTTTATCATCAAACGTTTTTTCAGATTTTTTTACTACATCAGTAATACTCTGCATACCTTTACGTAAATGAGTATCTGTTTCCCATTTTTTACCTTCATTGAGAACCATTCCCATATCCGCATGTTCTGAATGCTTCTGATCATGACTATGTTCTGTTGTTTGTTCACTTGTCTTTTTTTCATCTGCATGCACAGCTGCTACAAAGAAAAAACTTATAATTAAAACATTAATAAATTTTGAAAATATCACCAGGTAAATCCTCTTAAATAGTTTTTAATATAAAAAACATAATAGCTTATATGATCATGTTTTTATGATTTTGCGTAGCGGAAAATCGCGTAGCTTTTGTTATGTGAAATTTATTTTCCATATTTTTCAGCATACGCGTCTTGTTTTGAAGCAGTTACGACACAAGAACCACCGCACAAAGCGCATATATCACCAACCAACCCTGTTGTACCTCGTCCAAGACAGCGAGGGCATTCCTCCTCATCAATATCATCAGGATCGTATGCTTCCAGCTTCTCTTCAGTTACAACGCACGAACCATCGCAAAAATTGCATATATCCCCAGAAAGTCCCGTTGTACCTCTTCCAAGACAGTGAGGGCATTTCTCCTCATCAATATCATCAGGATCGTATGATTCAAGTTTCTCCTCAGTTACAACGCATGAACCACCACAAAAATTACAGATATCCCCAGAAAGTCCCGTTGTACCTCTTCCAAGACAGTGAGGGCATTCCTCCTCATCAATATTATCAGGGTCGTACGCTTCCAGTTTCTCTTCTGTCACAACGCATGAACCACGACAAAAATTGCATATATCTCCAACAAGCCCCGTTGTACCTTGTCCAAAACAATGGGGGCATTCTTCTTCATCAATATCAATGACAATTTCAGACGCACGAGAAACAATATTGTTAACAGCAGATCTTAAATTTGATTCACTTTTATTTTTGACTTCTAAATTAGCAAATTTAGTTAATTTAGGTGCTATTTGTGATAATTTTTCCTCTGTTTTACTGGTTAATTGATCTTTTTGAGCTTGTTCATATGACTTGGCGATTAAGTCTGGAATTGATTCAACAAGGCTTTGCATTTCAGTGAGATATATTGTTGATAAATTATCATTGTTTTCTTTCTTTAGTTTTGACTCTATTGATGACAAGAGTTTTATTAGAGAATAAAGTGAACGTGTGGCATTTGCCTCATACATTAGTATTCGACATCTTGATTTTCGTTTTAGCAATTTGGCAGCATTGACTTCATTCAGACTTACATTACTATTAATCGTATATCCAAGATCGTATTTAGTATGATGATTTGGGCATAAAAAAACCTGATTAGCCATAATCCTCAGCTATCTTTAAGAACCTGCTTGGCATGGGTGGCGTTTTAACTGCTATAAATAACAATCGATCTAGCAT
>RCNF010000704.1_pt1 | contig 17260 bp, 17 predicted proteins | sample 2041311 | NCBI WGS metagenome assembly RCNF01 (sample SAMN09708228, study PRJNA481090) | Marine sediment metagenome, whole genome shotgun sequencing project. | biome: marine sediment; feature: ocean; material: sediment; isolation source: Sewage treatment plant 2 marine sediment (STP2) ... | reverse complement strand
CCGCACCGAAAACTGCTGCCAAGAAAACGACAAAAAAAGCTGCAGTCGAGGATACCGCACCGAAAACTGCTGCCAAGAAAACGACAAAAAAAGCTGCAGTCGAGGATACCGCACCGGAAAGTCCTGCTGAAAACGTGGATACTTCCGAAGAGGGAAAGGAATCGAGTGAATAATGGCTATCAATCTTGATGATCTGAAGCGGCTCAGAAAAGCCACCGGAGCAGGCATGCTGGATTGCAAAAAAGCACTTGAAGAGAGTAGCGGCGATATGGAGAAAGCCATTACAATCCTTCGCGAGAAAGGCATAAAAGTAGCCTCCAAGAAAGCCTCGCGAGATGCGGATGAGGGTCTGGTAGTATCGTATATCCATCCCCCTGGAAAACTTGGAGTTCTTGTTGAGGTGAACTGCGAAACGGATTTCGTTGCAAAGACCGAGGATTTCCAGAATTTCGCAAAGAAAATTGCCATGCATATTGCAGCTTACCCTCCAATTGTAGTATCCCGGGAAAACTTGCCGGAGGAAGATATCGAAGCCGAGAGAAAAGTACTCTTCACACAGCTTGAAGGTTCGGGCAAACCGGCTGAAATAATTGAGAAAATAATAACCGGCCGGCTGGAGAAATTCTATTCGGATACATGTCTGCTTGATCAGGAATGGTCTGATGACCCGGATATCGGGACCGTTAAGGATGCGCTTACCGATCTTATAGGAAAACTTCGAGAAAACATTGTGATACGCAAATTTGCAAGGTTTTCAATAGGTAACTGATGGAAGAGGATGACCGGACCGGGAGTAAGCGTGTTCTGCTCAAACTCAGCGGAGAGATTCTTGCGGGCGAAACCGGTCATGGAATAGATCCTGATATCACGGGAGAACTTGCGGAAGCCGTTCTGGATCTTGCTGCCGCCGGATGCAGTGTTGGAGTAGTTACGGGTGGAGGCAATTTCATACGGGGAAGGGATCTGAGATCGATTGATCGGATCACCGGAGACCAGATGGGAATGCTGGCAACACTCATCAACGGCCTTGCATTCAGAGATGCAATAAGGAAGCGCGGCGGCAGAGCGGCTGTGCTTTCATCCATACCTGTTGAAGGCATTTTTGAAACCTTTTCCCCGGAGAGAGCCGAAGAATACCTTGGCAGTGGCTACGTTGTCATATATGCGGGGGGAACAGGCAACCCGTGCCTTACAACGGACACCGCGGCTGCACTCAGAGCAGTGCAGACAGGATGCACAAGGTTGCTCAAGGGTACGAAGGTTAATGGAGTATACGATTCGGACCCTGCGCAAAACCCTGAAGCGCAGCGATTTGAAACACTAACATACGATAAGGCGCTCAGGCTTGATCTGAAGGTGATGGACGCTGCCGCAATCGCTATTTGTCGAGATGCAGGGCTTCCTATTAGTGTTTTCAATATATGGGATCCGAAAAATATCCTCAGAGTATTCAAAGAACCTTCAATCGGAAGCCTGATAGGGGGAATGAGCTATGATTGATCAGATTCTGAAGGATCAGAAAAGCAGAATGAAAAAGGCGGTTGAGAACACCGCAAGGGAGATGTCAGTAATAAGGACAGGCAAGGCAAGTCCCGCTCTTCTGGACAATCTGCGAGTCGAGTGCTGGGGGGGGCTGCATCCCATAAAACAGGTGGCCGGAATATCGGCGCCGGAGCCCCGGCTTATCGTAGTACAGCCCTTCGATCCCTCAACATCAGATGCGATTGTTCGCGCTGTACAAAAATCGGATCTTGGTCTCAGGGCTTCTGCAGATGGACCTGTAGTAAGAATCCCCGTTCCAAAGCTGTCCGATGATCGCAGGAAGGAACTCAGCCGGCACGTTAAGAAGCTTGCTGAATCCGGAAGGACTGCGATAAGGAATATCAGAAGAAGCGGCAATGACGAACTGCACAAGTCCAGCAAAGCAGGTGATATCACTGAGGATGAGGAGCACAAAACCCTCAGCGATATCCAGGATGCCGCTAATGAGGCTATCTTCGAAATCGACAAATACCTCGAATCAAAAGAAGCTGAAATACTAGAGGTTTGACGGTATTGAATTCTGACAACCATCTTACCCATGTGGGAATAATCATGGATGGCAACGGTCGCTGGGCAAGATCTCACGGTCTGAAACGGATCGAGGGTCATAAGGCAGCGGAGAAGTCTATTCACGATGCCGTTGAATACTGCGGCGAAGTGGGCGTTGAATACCTGACCCTGTACGCCTTTTCAACCGAAAACTGGAAGCGACCAAAAGCCGAGATCATCTTCATAATGACCCTTTTGAAAAGCTTCATAAAGCGCAACATTGACGATCTTGACAGAAACCAGGTCAGAATCAGAGCCACCGGCCGGCTTGATGATCTGCCTCGCGGACCGCTGAATGAGTTGCGAAATGCGATGAATAGGACCAGCTCCAACGAAGGTCTGAACCTGATTCTTGCTCTGAGTTACGGCGGCAGAGCCGAGATAACCGACGCAACTGTAAAGATCGCCAGGGATATCGAAGCTGGATCTATGAAAGCCTCCGATATCACCGAGGATACCATTACATCCTGCATGTATCTTCCGGACGTACCCGATCCGGATATCATCATACGAACCAGCGGTGAGCAGAGGCTGTCAAATTTTCTTCTGTGGGAATCTGCCTATTCGGAACTGTACTTCACAGATGTTCTCTGGCCTGATTTCAGGAGGGTACATCTTGAGGAGGCTTTCGAGGATTACAGATCAAGACGAAGACGATTCGGCGATTTAGATTCCGACCGATGAAATCATTCAATTCCCTGGCAATCAGAGTGGCGGTAGCCGTTCCCGGTATCGGGCTGTTCGCGGCAGTCGCATTTCTTAATATCCCTTATCTGACAACTGCATTTTTCGCGCTTATTGCAGCCCTCTGCGCGATTGAAGCGGTTACTCTGTTCAGACCGGGTTCCGGTATGTCAATGAAAGCGGTACATGCTGCAATGGTAGCAGGATCAACTGTTGCTGTCGCTCTTCTAGAGCCGATTATCTCAATAGTTGTGATCCTGTTCCCCGGAGCAATCATCGGAGCGGTATGGATATTCAGCGACGGTGTAAGCAAATCGCGTATGAAAACTGCGGGAATTACAGGTATGTCCATCGCGCTTGCCCTCGGATTCGGTCTACTGGCAAGGTTGAGGCTGGATTTCCAATCATCATGGGTCATGTTCATCCCACTGCTGATCTGCTGGCTGGGAGATTCCCTGGCTTACTTCGCGGGGAGTGCTTTCGGACGGCACAAAATGGCTCCCTCCATCAGCCCGGCCAAATCCTGGGAAGGTTTTTTCGCCGGTATAGCAGGCGCAATTGGTGGTGCTGTCCTTGCAGGTTCTGTCGGGGCCGGGTTTCCTCTGTTTACCATGCTGATGATAGGGGCGGCAGGAGGTGTGGCCGCCGTCATCGGGGACTTGCTGGAGTCCGCAATGAAGAGAGATGCGGGAGTTAAGGATTCCGGGACATTTCTTCCCGGACACGGGGGGTTTCTTGACAGATTCGACAGTATTCTCGCAGTTGTTCCAGTTGTGTGGGTTCTACTGATCCTCTTTAAATTCGCGGGAATGCTGACATGATGAGGAGAGTGGCAGTCCTGGGAAGTACCGGCTCGATAGGAATACAGGCTCTTGAGATCATAAGTGCAAATCCAGAACTTGAGGTGCATTCATTACTCTGCAACAGCAATATTGATCTTCTTATGAAGCAGAGGGAGCGGTATGCCCCATCAGTAACCGCGATCGCTTCTCCGGGTGGAGAATGCCCCGAAGGTGTGGAAACCGGTCATGAAATTCTTCATAGAGCTATTGACGGGGCTGACATGGTTCTCAACGCCATTGTTGGAAGCGCCGGCCTGCGAGCCAGCCTTATCTGCAGGGACATGGGTATTACACTGGCCCTGGCCAACAAGGAAAGTCTTGTTGTTGGCGGCTCCCTGCTTCGCGATCATATCTCAGCCGGCTGCATCATACCAGTTGACAGCGAGCACAGTACGATATTCAGATGCCTGAATCGGGAACCACGTCCTGTGAGGAGTATTACACTGACGGCTAGCGGAGGATCCGCGCGGGATATCCCTGTTGAAAAATTACAGACGGCGGGTGTCGATGATATTCTCAATCACCCAACCTGGGATATGGGCGCCAGAATAACTGTTGACTCTGCTACTATGGTGAATAAAGCCTTCGAGGTTATAGAAGCCCGATGGCTGTTCGAAGGATTACAGATTGATGTGGTCCTGCACCCGCAGAGCATTGTTCATTCTTTCGTAAGGCTTGAGGATGGTTCCTGGAAAGCTCTTCTGGGTAAACCGGATATGAAGATACCAATTCAGTACGCCCTGCAGTATCCCGACCGCGAACTTGAACAGATATCCTATGACTGCCCGCTTGACTGGGGGACACTGGAGTTCAGCGAGCTTGACGGGCGGAGGTATCCCGCCTTCGATATGGTTGTACGGGCTGGACAGGATGGAAAAACCTGGCCTGCTGCAGCGAACGCTGCGGATGAAGTCGCAGTCGCGGCATTTCTTGCCCGCAGGATCAGCTTCGGAGATATAGCCAACGTAATCGAAGAGGTGCTTACCGGGCATGAGGCGCTGGAAATCAGTGATTTCCAGACCGTTATGAGGGTAGACAGAGATTCGCGAATTCAAGCCGAAAGGATTGTGAGAAAGCTATGCTGAGCATTGTTGCCATAGTATTCGGACTCGGTGTGATCGTATTTTTTCACGAGATGGGACACCTTCTTATGTCCAAGGCACTCGGTCTTGAAGTTCCACGCTTTTCCCTTGGTTTCCCCCCGCATATTTTCAAAAGAAAAATTGGCGGAACGGAATACTGCATAGGGGTGATACCCCTCGGCGGATACTGCAGGGTAAATCTCGGCACCACTGGTGAATCCGCTACGGATATCTCCTGGTTCAGGAGAGCTCTTGTAGCTCTTGCGGGTCCATTCGCTAACCTTGTACTCACCGCGCTGATACTTATAACCATATTCGGCATTGTAGGGTGGGATATAGATATTGCTCCTGCCGTTGTAGGCAATGCCGATAACCCGCTCGGTCTGGGCGTCGGAGATACTGTCCTCTCGGTGAACGGTTATCCCGTTGCAGATTATTATGAGATGCTGGGCATGATGTATTCCGTTACTCCCGGAACAATGACCGTAGGGACATCTGCTGGAACACTCGAGAGAGATTATTCCCTGCCGGCGGAAGCTATTCCTTTTCAGGCCCTGATACCTGCAGTCATTGGCGAAGCCATGATAGGCTTTCCCGCCTACGAATCCGGCCTGAGAGCCGGGGACAGCATTATCGCCATCGATGGAAAGCCTGTTGCCATCTGGCACGATTTTCAATCAATAGTGACAGGTAATACCCAGGAGCTGGCAATTGAGTTCTCTAGAAACGGCATCGTTGACACAGCTTTTGTAACCCCCAAGGAGTACGACGGCAGGATACTGACAGGTGTTGCCGTTCTGCTGCCTGTGGAGAGGGTCAGGCTTCCTATTTTCAAAGCCATTGCTGCGGGTGTTAAATCCGCAGGTGAGGGTACCGTTTTTGTATGCACCACACTTTTCAGGCTGTTTCAGAAACCTGCAGAGCTGGCCGAGAGTTCGGGAGGCCCCATTTATGTCGCCGAAACCCTGGGGCAGCAGGCCCGGGCTGGATTACCCAGTTACCTCTATACCATTGCAAGTATATCCCTGGCGATAATGATATTCAATCTTCTTCCGATTCCGGTCCTGGACGGAGGACACGTTGTCATCCTTGTTATAGAGGGTATCAGGGGAAAACCCCTTTCGAAGAAGAAGGTGCAGATAATCCAGCAGACCGGTATGATACTCATCCTGCTCATCTTCCTGCTGATAGTCTTCAAGGACATCTCCAGAGTGATAACCAGAGTTCGATAGCTAAACAATTGATGGGGTCGAATTGATGGGGTCGGATCTTGAATTTTGGCATTTGTTACTGTTATAACAAATCAGAGAATGCCAAAATTCAAGATCCGACCCCATCTTACTGCTGGCAAGCTGGAGATGGTGGTTCCAGAATTGAGATGGTGTCGGCTATGCAGCCATAAAGGTAGGCCCATGCTTCCGGGTTCGATTCGCAGGATTGTATCAGAGAGAGTAATTCAGTTTCATCCGGTTTCCCTGAGTTAAGACTGTCATCCGGTGGCAGAATCCAGTACCTCGCGAGGATTCCTGCCCACTCCCGGAGTTCACTCTTCTGATTATCTGAAATAGAACTGTAGGAGTCGGGTTCATCGCAGGATATCAGTGTAACAAGAGCGATCATGAGCAGAATTGTGGCATTTGAGTATATTCGCATTGTATCTCCTGTTCGAACGGGAACCCTGGCAGTATAGTCGAACTACGAATGCCTGAACAGTGTTATCTGGAGGTTAAATGAAAAAGGCATTAATCCTATTCCTTCCGGTTTTATTTTCTATCTGTTTCGCAACTTCCTATGGAAGAAATAAAGTTCAGGTTGGAGAGCAGGAATGGTGGGAGATCCACGGCAGGCATTTCACTATTTATTTTCCTCAAGGTGGAGAGATACCTGCGGAGACTCTTCTTGTGCATACAGAAAGAGAATTGCTGAAGCTATCCGAGGAATTCGATTATATGCCTGTGGAACCTATACCTATTGTCCTTTACATTTCTCCTGGTGATTTCAGACAGACCGATATCAATCCATACGAAATATCACAGGCAGTCGGCGGATTCACTGAGTTTTACAAAGGCAGGGTGGTAGTACCATTTACAGGTTACTGGTCAGAGTTCCGCCATGTTATAGCCCACGAACTCAACCATGCTTTTATCTTCGATATGCTTTACAAGCATTCCCTGCTTAACATTATTACAGGAGGTACACCTCTCTGGATGATGGAAGGTCTTGCAGAATACACATCCATAGGATGGGATGCGGCTTCCGAAGCCGAATTCAGAGATATGGTCATATCTAATCAGATCGTTTCTATTGATCAGCTTTCCAGAAGAAATGATTACCTTGTTTACCGCGAAGGCCAGGCGATCTATCATTTTATGAACGAAAGATATGGTGAGGAGAAGTACAGGGAATTCGTTCAGCGTATCAATACTCGAAGTAGAATAAATTCAGCTGCAAACACGGAATCGAGTGGTTCTTCCAATGGAGACCGAAGATCCGGAGACATCTTCGAAACAGTATTCAACATGTCCAGCGCTCAATTCAGTGAAAAATTCCTGGAATGGGCCCGGGAAACATATTGGTCCGAGCTGGCCTGCGGTGAGAGTCCCAGTGATATTGCGAATGCCATTTACAGGGATGATGAAAGAATAATGCAGATCAACTCCATAGTATCAACTGATGGAAGGCTTATTGCCGGTGTCGAATACCATCACGCACACTTAGCAGTTACCGTAAGATCAGCTCTGACGGGTGAGGTAGAAGAGAGACCGTTTGTATCCGGAGGAATTTCTGATGCTTCGATATCACCAATGTACCGCGTGTGCAGTTTTTCCCCATCGGCTGATTCCATTGTCGTAGCGGCGCAGTATGTTTCCGGAGATCAGCTTATCATCTGTTCAGATGGAAATATGGATAACCTTCCCTTTGAACTGGACCTGATCCGCGATCCTGCCTGGTCTTCCTGCGGCAGGTACATCGGATTTGCAGGTATGGACAACGGTCGTTTGAACATCTACGTCTGGGATATTCAGGAACGGGCATTATCACAGATCAACGATGACATATCAGGGGAACGAGACCTGTCCTGGATCGATGACAGAATCCTCTGCGCTGCTGAAACAGTCAGTGGAGAGACGAGAATAATTGAATACACACTTGAAGGTGAATCCGTTACTGTACTGACTGATTCTTCTGAAATCAGGTACCCTATCAGCGTTCCGGATGGGATACTCTTTATATCAAACATGAGCGGTTTCCCCGACCTTTACCTGCTCCAGGATACAACCGGTGAGATTGTCCGCCTTACAGCCCTTTACCGAACCATCGATTCCCCTTCCTGGGCTGCTTCGGGCGATATATTGACTTTCGTGTCCAGTGACTGGAATGGAAGCGGGGTTTTTCTTGCGTACGACATTACAGACAGACGAGTGATAGCATGTGAACACGGATCGTATCATGTAACTACCGCTGAAACTGAAAACAGTCGCATTCCTGAATATTATCCTATCGCTGACTCGACATCAGAACAAACTGTTCGATCAGTACCCAGAACCCTGACAGCTTCATCCGATCTTTTTGAAGAAGATGCTCCATCAGATAGCGATCTATCCGTTCAGTGCATTGAGGATGAGTTCCAGTGCAGTATTTCCCCCTATTCGCCAAGACTGACTTTAGATTACGCCAGTGCAATGGCAGCGTACGACTCTTATTTAGGGGTTGCCGGATACTTTCAGTTCATTCTCAGCGACATTCTTGCCCACCACCAGATCGCAGTGAATACGAACCTGAACGGAGGCAGTCTCAGCGATGTGGATGTGGCTGTTTTCTACGGTTATCTTCCTCATCGTACCGATTTCGTCTTCGGCCTTATGCGGCAATCGTACAGACATCTGTTCAGGTTTTCCGATGGCCATTATGAAGAAGTTCGAGACGTTGATATGGGTGGATTTGCTATGGCCAGGTTCCCTTACAGTCCATCGCTGAGGGTCATCGGTGCGCTGGAGTATAGACATTTAAGTCGAACCGGAACCTGGAATTCTTCAGCAGATATAGATGAGGATATCATTTCCTTGCAGACCGGGATCGTCTTTGATAACGCACTCTGGGGAAGTGTGGGTCCAAGGGTTGGAAACAGACTAAGTATCGTAGCTGAATATGCCCCATCCATTTCAGGATCAGCAAGTTACAGTACTATCCTGCTGGACTTCAGAAATTACTTATGGGTGTCCCAGAGGGTGACATTCGCCACAAGGCTCGCAGGTGGAACAAGCTGGGGGCCAGACGCGCAAGTGTTCTTTCTTGGCGGCGCCATACCTCACCGGCTGTTATGGGGAGAAGTTGAGACGATAGATGAGCTTCTTGGTTTCTACACAAACCAGGGCGATATCCTGAGGGGGTACGATTACGCTACTATTCATGGACGCAGATATGGAATATTCACAGCGGAGATGAGAGTACCCTTCGTGAATACGCTGGCGCTTGATGCACCTCTTCCGCTTGTTTTCAGAAATGGAAGAGGTGTTCTGTTCTTTGACCTTGGCTGCGCCTTCGATGATCTTTCCAGTTTTCATGGAGCTTCTACTGCAGGAGGTTACCATCTTGACGACCTGAAGATGAGCCTGGGAATAGGATACAGGATCAATCTCGGTTACTTTCTGCTGAAACATGACATTGCATGGCGTACGGATCTTCGCGGTATTTCCCGCAAACCAGAGCAGAATATTACCATCGGGGCTGAATTCTGATGGGAATATGTATACTGATAGAGAAGACCGATAGCTTTTGAAATAGTACGGAGGAATATCGATTTGAAAATACTTTATCTTCTATTTATCCTTGTATCGATTGTTTCCGCATGGACCTGCCCGGCATGCGGTACGGAAAACGATGGAGATTTCTGCACTGATTGCTATATCCCCATCCCGCCTCCCGGTATGGAGTATATAGCTCCTTCAACCGTAACAGTTGAGGGAGAGAGTATCTATGTTGAAGCCTTCTATATTGATAGAGAGCCTGTTATCTGCAGAGATATTCTCGACTGGTTAGCCCAGGAGATATCTTATGTCGACCAGATACCAATTTACATTACCGGACAGGAAGAACTGCTTATGCCCGGTGAGAATATGGGAGAGGATTTCAGGAACATCGTCTTTGTCAGATATACACCATGGGTTATCTACAGAAATGAGCAGAACGGAGTAACCGGTGTTACCGTCCAGACTGGATGTTTTGATATTCCGGCTACTTCAGTTACATTCGATGCCGCAAGACTTTATCTTAATGATTACGGTAAACGGCTTCCCACAAGGGCAGAAACTGCAGCCGCTGTGTCAGCGGGTGCAATAGGGTTGCAAGACACATGGGAAGTCATGAATGCCTATTCGGATTTCATATCTATGACCCTTTCAGGCATCATAGGTACATCTCCGGCAAGACTGGCCATGTTCTCGGAGAATCAATCACCTGAAGAACGAATAATGTGGGAATGGACACGAGATGCCTGGGAGCAGTCTCCTGATACAATCTCAGATCTTCAATCTCCGTACGCACTGATATTGAAGCCCCTTGATCCTCCTTATGAGGGAACAGCTCTAAGGGAGAGCGGGTATTACAATGTAATTTTCCGGGGAGTAGTGCCGATGCCCTGGATTGAACGGAATGGAAACTGACACTGAAAGGAACAGATTATGAATAGTGTTTTAAAGATCCTCGCAATTTCTACCATTGCTATCCTTGTTGTCGGCTGTGGAGGCAGAGAGGTAACTCGAACCGATCCGGACACGGTAACCGACCTCAGCGGATACTGGAACGAAACCGATGCCCACATGGTGGCTGATACAATGGTCACCCAGTGTTTGAGTGGTAGATGGCTCACGGATTTCCTGGCCGATAGAGACAGGGTTGGCCCTGAACATATACCTGTCATTGTTGTGGGCGGAATCTACAATGAGAGCTCGGAACATATTAACACAGATATCTTCATGAATGCCATAGAACAGTCTCTTCTGGAATCAGGGGATGCTCAGATAGCAGCGGGTGGAGACAGCAGAGGGGAAGTCAGATCTGAAAGGGAAGATCAGACCATCTTCGCGTCACCTGCAACTGCTGCCGCATTCGGTCATGAGATCGGTGCAGATTTTGTAATGACCGGCAGTATCGGATCAATAGTCGATGAAGAGAATAGTACCAGAAGTATTTACTACCAGATCAGCCTTGAGCTTATCGACGTAGAAACGGCACTTAAATCCTGGATAGGAAGTCTCGAGATCAAGAAGATGATCGAGTGGTAGGCAGCAACCATCCGAGTCTTTTCAGTTCCTGAATGAACCGTCCTGTAATGGAGATAGCAAAGCTATGATCAGACCATGTAATTTATTCATTACAGTTGCGATTGCAGCAGCCGTTGTGATTTCCGGCTGTGCAACAGATTATACCAGAGAAATGAGACCTGTAACCTCGAGCTTGAGGATGGATAGACCTGATCTTGCCATCGAGGAATTCAGGGAAAATTTCACTGATTCCACTGGCAGGAACAGGCTTCTCTACCTTATGGAGCTGGGAAATCTCATGCGGCTTTCAGGTGATTTCGCATCGGCTCGGATTCTTCTGCTTCAGGCTGACAGACTTAGCGATCAGCAGCGCGGAATTGAACTGGGGCAGGAAGTAGAGGCATTCTTAAGTAGCGACCTTGCCCTTGACTTCCGCGGGGCAGATTATGAAAAAGTATTTATAAATTACTGTTTGGCAGTAAGTTATGCTTCTGAAAACAACATGGAAGATGCCCTGGTTGAGTGCAGAAGGGTTAACGATAAACTGCGGGTGCTTAACCAGAATTATGAAGAGAACAAGAACAGGTACAGTGATGACGCATTTATCAGATACTTCATGGGCATTCTCTACGAGAAGGCAGGAGATCTCAATAATGCCCTTATCGCTTACCGGAACAGTGCCTCGGTTTACGATTCTTCATATGCTGCGGATTATGGAATCCCGGCTCCCCAGCGCGTAAAATCCGACATTCTAAGGTTATCAAGTACAATCGGCATGCAGTCGGTCTATCAGAACTACTCCGCAAGCTGGCCTGAAGTGACCTGGGAAAACGATGGTCCGGATCAGGATCATGGAGAAATAGTGGTTATTCTCGAGCTGGGCTTGATCCCCGCCAGGATTGAGAAATCCTATACTTTTATTCTCAACGACCGGGTATACAGAGTCTCTCTCCCAGCTATTGCGCCCAAACGGCGCGAATCCTGGACGGTCACCATTTCTTCGGGAGACACCCGGGCTTATGGATTCCTTGCCGAAGACCTTACAGGGATAGCCAGAAAGAACCTTGAGGATCATGCAGGGCGTGATATTGCGAGAGCTGTTGTCAGACTGGCTGTAAAGGCCGGTGTAACAGAGGCGGGGGAACAGCTTGTGGAGGAGCTTACGGAAGAGAACAGCGGCATTTCGCGTGTTACCGGTCTTGTGCTGAGCATTTTTGGTGCCGTCACCGAACGGGCAGACTTGAGAGCATGGCTGACACTGCCCTCTCAGATATTTGTGGCCCGACTCAGGCTTCCCGGAGGAGAGCACCCCGTCAGAGTTGAAGTCAATGGCCGGGTAATTTTCAGTGATGAATCAATGTCTATTGATCCTGGTGAAATCAACCTTCTATTCCTCCGGGAGGGCTAGCTCATTGACCAGATCAGAACTCGCTTCCATTATCGATCACACACTTCTGAAGCCAGATGCCGTTCCTGATGATATAAAAAGATTGTGCGGTGAAGCGATTCGTTACGGATTCTATTCTGCCTGCATCAACCCTCTTTGGGTATCGCTCGCTTCGGAGAACCTGAGTAAATCCAGCCCTATAGTATGTTCAGTCATTGGGTTTCCCCTCGGTGCGACAAACTGCATGGGACAGGAAGCTGATAGAGCTGTGACCCTTGGAGCAGGTGAACTGGACATGGTGGTACCGATCGGATACTTGAAGGCTGGCGATATCAGTAAAACTTCAGCCTGTATTAAGGATGTGGTCCGCGCATCTTCAGGAAAACCGGTAAAGGTTATTCTTGAGACCTGTCTTCTCACTGACGAAGAGAAGATTCTTGCATGCAGAATCGCTATGGACAGCGGTGCTTCCTGGGTTAAAACCTCCACCGGGTTCAGCAGCGGCGGTGCCACTGTGTATGATGTTGCTCTTATGCGAAATACTGTCGGGGAAGCAATTGGAGTAAAAGCCTCAGGCGGGATCAGAACCCTCACGGATGCTCTTGCTATGATTGAGGCTGGAGCCGGGAGATTGGGCTGCAGCAAAAGTATTGAAATAGTCGAGTCTCTGGATGTCTGACAGTATCGTTCGTGGCTGGATATTAGCGCAGGCAACCGGAGGGGTCAACCAGTTGCCTGCTCGTATCCTGGATCACAATATGTTCTCAACGGCCGGTCAGGGAGGGGATCAGACCGGCAGTATCACGAGAACAAAAGCCGGCACAATAATCACTGCGAGAGTGACGATCATCCAGTTTTTCAATCCAGGTTTCTGCATTTGAAATTCTCCCGAAACTTTTGTATTTTCTACCGAACACCTATAGTAAAGCAAGAACCTTGCCAATTGGAAATATATTATGAGTAAAGACCAAATGAATGCCAGACAAAAGGAAGCTGTAGATTATACAGGAGGCCCTCTTCTTGTACTTGCTGGAGCCGGAAGCGGTAAAACGCGGGTACTTACGGCAAAAATAGCACACGTTATCGAGAAAGGTTATGCGGAACCATGGGAGATTCTTGCCATGACTTTTACGAATAAGGCTGCACAGGAAATGAAAGAACGTGTTGAGAGCATGCTTCCCGGAAGAGGCTCCAGAGTAAGATTGGGAACATTCCACTCCATCTGTGCCTGGATTCTGAGACGCGAAGCCCACTGTCTCGGATACAGTGAGAATTTTGTTATCTACGATGCTGATGATCAGAAAACCTTGATCAGAAGGCTTCTAAAAGGAATGAACTCATCAACGAAGATTACTCCAGGTCTTGCAAAGGGATACATCTCAAGGAACAAGAACGAAGGCATTTCATCGGAGGAAGCGGTTGAGCAGGCATCCACCCAGAGTGACGTGGATCTTGCCGAGGTTTATCAAAAATACCAGGAGCGTTTGAAATCTTCCGGGGCATTTGATTTTGACGATTTATTGACAGGAGTTCTGAGTATATTTCGTCATAATAGTGACATAAGAAAACTCTATTCTTCCATGTTCTCATACATTCTGGTTGATGAATACCAGGATACTAATAAAGTGCAGCATGAGCTTCTGAAAGAGCTTTCAAAGGATGGTGCTGGAATATGCGTTGTTGGTGATGACGATCAGTCCATCTATGCGTGGAGGGGAGCTTGTGTAGAGAACATTCTGGAATTCTCTGAGGATTTTCCGGGCACCAGAATCATCAGACTGGAGGAGAACTACAGATCCAGCGGAAACATTCTGCGCGGAGCGTCCTCACTGGTAAATCATAATTTTAAGAGACACGGCAAAACACTGTGGACGAAGCAGGACGCCGGATATCCGATAACTGTCAGATCTCTATACAATGAAATCGAAGAGGCTGAATGGATACTGAAGGAAATAATGGAACTGATGGAGGACGGCTCATGTCCATCTGATTCAATTGCAGTGCTGTACCGGACTAACGCACAGTCGCGTCAGTTCGAGACTGCATGCAGAAAGCATGGTGTAAACTACGAAGTCGTGGGATCCCAGAGGTTCTATGAACGGATGGAGATCAAGGATATTATCGCTTACCTGAGAGTCGTTATAAACCATGATGATCGCCTCAGTCTTGAGCGGATAATCAATAAACCTTCAAGGGGGCTTGGAGGGAAGGGGAGAGCATCCTTTTTCAATTTCGTGGATTCAAAGGGAATTGATCCAGTGGATGCAATGCTTATTACCGATAGTATCGGAGGTATGACTTCCAAAGCATCGAGAGAGCTGAAAAAGCTTGGAGAGTGGTTCAGACTTGCCGGGGAAAATGCTGCTGAGGGTGCATCAGCTTCTGAAATAGTCGACAGCCTTCTAGACAGTACAGGTTTAGCAGCGCAGTACGATACTGAAGACATTACGGATCAGTCACGCCTCGAGAATATCGCCGAGTTCCGAAGAAGTGTATCGGAATACGATCAGGCCGTTCCCGGGGGAAACCTGCCCGGTTTCATGACGGACATCAGTCTGGCTACAACCGTTGACGAGTACGAGGGAGAGAACAGCGGCAAAATCGCCCTTATGACCCTTCATTGTGCCAAAGGCCTGGAATTCAACGTTGTTTTCGTAGCTGGACTTGAGGAGGGCATGCTTCCATTCATAAGACCGGGTGAGTTCGCCCCTTCCAATATGGAAGAGGAAAGAAGACTACTTTACGTTGGTATGACTAGAGCCCGCGAAAGGCTGATACTGACATGCGCATTGAACAGAAAAAGAGCGGGAGTATCGCAATCGGGTCCATCCAGGTTTATAGCTGAGATAGCAAGCGGGGAGAGCAGAATACAGCCTCCAAAAACTGCGCTCACTGCCAGGGTTCCAGAAGCTGACTTCACAGAAGCGAATGAGAATACCATTGTTTACAGAACCGGAAATCTTGTAAGACATCCAAGGTATGGCAGAGGACTTGTGAAAAAGGCTGTAAAAGATGGATCTGAATGGAGGATAACAGTTGATTTCGGATTTGATGAACCGAAAACACTGGTGACCGGATACGTACCTATTCCCGTTATCAAGCAGAAGGGGTCAATAAGAGATCTCGATTGAAAGGAAGATTATGAAACTTTTTCTTGATACTGCAAACGTCGATGACATTAAAGAGATCGCTGCCTGGGGCATTCTGTCCGGAGTAACGACGAATCCTTCACTTATTGCCAGGGAGGGCAGGGATTTCAGGGAAGTTATAGGCGAGATCTGCGATATTGTCGATGGTCCCATAAGCGCTGAGGTCATCAGCACGGAGAGAGAAGGAATGCTGAGGGAGGCCAGGGAAAAGGCCGAATGGCACGAAAACGTAGTAATCAAGATCCCCATGGGAAAAGAGGGTCTGGCAGCTGTGTCCATACTCGAAAAGGAGGGAATACGGTGTAACGTTACTCTGGTATTCTCTGCGGCGCAGGGGTACACAGCAGCCCTTGCGGGTGCTTCCTTTGTCAGTCCTTTCGTTGGAAGACTGGATGATATCGGAATCCCCGGTATGGAGGTCGTAGCCGATCTTGCCGAGATATATGATCTTCATGGATTCGGGACCAGGATAATCGCCGCCAGCATAAGGCATACTCAGCACGTCGAGCAGGCAGCGCTTGCCGGAGCCCATATAGCTACGGTTCCCACTGCAGTTGTAAGGAAGCTTGTGGAGCATCCCCTGACCGATATAGGACTGGAGAAATTCCTTTCCGACTGGAATAAGTAGTTTATTATAGTGACGAGGTTTGGAAATGTTAGATAACGCTCAAATGCGTGAACATGCCCTGCAGGTTCGATTGGATGTGCTCGAGATGATTCGTGCTGCGGGCAGCGGTCATCCGGGCGGTTCATTCTCAGCGGTGGAGATACTTGTCGAGCTGTACTGGAATGTGATGAACATTCGTCCCGGGGAACCCCGCTGGCCGGGGAGAGACAGGTTCATTCTCTCCAAAGGTCATGCATGTCCCGCATTGTACTCGGTTCTCGCAAGGAGGGGATATTTTGATCCTGCTGAACTTCTGACACTCAGAAAACTTGGATCCAGGCTTCAGGGGCATCCCAACATGCATGTTCTTCCCGGTCTTGATGCTTCCACGGGAAGTCTTGGACAGGGTCTATCCATTGCGTGCGGTATTGCTCACGGTATAAGGCTGGATGACAGGGAGAGCCGCGTTTTCTGTCTGCTGGGCGATGGAGAGCTGCAGGAGGGCAGTATCTGGGAAGCGGCAATGACCGCCTCCCATTTCAATCTGAAACACCTTACAGCCATTGTTGATCGGAACCGCATACAGCTGGATGGACCGGTTTCGGAAGTTATGGAGATTGAACCGCTTGTCGATAAATGGCTTGCATTCGGATGGGACGTGATAATCGCTGATGGACACAGTTTTCCCTCCCTTGAAAAAGCATTTGAGCACTGCGCACAAACACCATTCCCATCGGTTATCATCGCAGATACGGTGAAGGGAAAAGGTGTTTCGTTCATGGAGAATACATGTATGTGGCATGGCAGATGCCCGGATGAAGAGGAGTACGCTGCAGCTGTCAATGAGATCCGGGGAGGTCTTTCATGAAAGATCTTAACTTGAAGCCGACCAGGGAAGGGTATGTCGAAGGCATTCTGCAGGCCGGCAGAGAGAACAGCCGGGTGGTTGTGATAGAAGGGGATGTTTCCCGATCCATCGGAAGCGCTTCATTCGGAAAGGAATTCCCTGACAGGTTCTTCAACCTCGGAGTAAGCGAGCAGGATATGCTGGGAGAAGCTGCAGGTCTTGCCCTCGAGGGTTTCATCCCGTTCGTTGGAACGTACGGCGTATTTCTGGCCGGCCGCGCATGGGATCAGATCAGGACGAGCATCTGT
>RCNF010000702.1_pt1 | contig 17268 bp, 15 predicted proteins | sample 2041311 | NCBI WGS metagenome assembly RCNF01 (sample SAMN09708228, study PRJNA481090) | Marine sediment metagenome, whole genome shotgun sequencing project. | biome: marine sediment; feature: ocean; material: sediment; isolation source: Sewage treatment plant 2 marine sediment (STP2) ... | reverse complement strand
TGTTTGCTGGCATGAATCTGCTGCGGGATCTTTATGCCGCGCACCTGCAGCAACGTGACCGACCCGGGGCTGCGGTCTTGCTGCGTCCTGTCACCACCGCAACCAAGTTGTTGATCGCTGTAGGTGCGTTTCTGGTCTACCTTGATGGGATTGGCGTTAACATCACGACCGTGCTGGCTGGTCTGGGTGTCGGCGGCGTTGCCGTCGCACTGGCTCTGCAGAAGCCGATGGAAGACGTGTTTGGCGCACTCACGTTGTACACACAGCAACCGGTGCGCGTCGGCGACTTCTGCCAAGTTGGCAAGTATACCGGCACTATCGAGGAAATCGGTCTGCGAACCACGCGTCTACGCACCATTGCCAATACACTTATCGCAATACCCAACGCCCGGCTGGCCAACGAACCTATCGACAATATCTCTGCGCGCAGCAAGATTTTGTATCGACCGACCCTGCGACTCAAATACGATACATCGCCCGAACAACTGCAGAACATTCTTGACGGGATACGACAATTGCTCGCAGATCACGATAGAGTTCTGCAAGAAAACCATCGAGCTCGCTTCAAGGAATTTGCAGACGATGCGCTGTTAGTCGAAGTCTACGCGTTCTTCAACACGCAGGACTGGGCTGAATACCTGGAACTATCGGAGGATCTGAATATGCGGATTCTGCAGACGGTAGCAAAGGCCGGCACAACTCTCGCCCTGCCCTCCAAAACACTTCACATTGAACAAACTATTAGCAGCTAACGCTTGCTAACGTGGCTTCCGATTTTCTGCCTGATATAAGCACGCCCGATTTCCACAAACTGGAAACCGGGCCAGGTATTGTCCAGGTTTATTGAACAAATCGTTCCAACACTGCCTCGCGCAGAATATCCGGCGGCAACAAGCCCTGTTCTAATATAAAATCATGAAACTCGCGTTGATTAAAATCGTCGCCCAACACGACTTCAACTTCAGTACGTAATCGCATCAGGTTCATATAACCGAAATAATAGGAAGTCGCCTGCCCCGGAGCTCGAAACGAATAGCGGTCCGCCTCTGAATTCGCCATGGGCGATGATAATGCGATTTGCTCGACCATAAAATCAACCGCCTGTTCTGGCGTCAACTGCCCGGTATTGATCATCGGATCCATGAACATGCGAGCTGCCCGCATTAGACGCGTAAAGAGATTGAACAGCTGCGCTTCCTCAGGCAGGTATTCATGCATTATTGCTTCTGCATAGAGACCCCACCCCTCGGCGTTCGCGCTGTTGAATGCGAAAATCGCGCGAGCCAGCGATGTACCGTTCTCGACCAGGCTCGAAAACTGCAGCTCGTGACCGGGCCGGGCTTCATGGACCGTAAGGGCCCACGTAATCGCATCATGGCTCCAGTCGTCCATGACGGCATCGTCACCCATAGCCGGGTTGCTCTGCACCAGCACGAACTCACCGTACTGCCCGGTATTGTTGATCAATTGCGGCGGACTCATGAACGAGGCCGGTATAGCAGCAGATTCCGCTTCGGTCGCCATACGGATAACCGCATCGCGCTCCGGCAGCGAAATGATGTCCTCGCGACGGATGATCTCTTCTATTTGCGCCAGACGATCAACGTAAACGGCAAGTAGTTGATCTTGCGGAATCTGTTCTTCTTTTAATTTTCGCATGACCGGAACGAGGCGTTTATCCTCCCAACCACGGCGCTCAGCAATATGAAAAGCCACTGCCTTCATTTCACTACGAATAAACTGATATCCGTATTGCGCTTCCGCGATCAATTCTTCGGGAGTTGCACGCACACCATAGTTCTTCAGATTGTTTGCATAAACCTCGGCAGGAAGCTGATTGTTTGGCCGGGTACGTGGCAGCATTTCCTCCGTCAGCCAGACAGCGTAGTCGGAGAGTTGCGATTCAAGTACGGCAAAATCCTCTTCCCAGCCTTCTAACTCGACACGTTCAAACATCGCCTTTACGCCGGCTATATAGCGCGGTGCATCGCCAAGATCTTTCTCCAGTTCACCCTGGTATGGGCCGACCAAACCTGCTACGGAAAACCGTTCACTTGACCGTGCTATAGCCAGTTCCGTCATTGGCGTGAAGCCGTCCTCGGAGCCGGTATATTTTCGAAGCCTGTCTAACGCCTTCGCGTAACGCTCTTTGTCATTGCGCGGATCCAGTAGTGAATTGAAACTGCTAAACATGACTCGATGCATGTTGAAGTACGGCAGCATGTACTTGGTCGCAATTCGACGCGATTCGATTTCGTCGTTGAGCGACTGAATCAGAATTTCCAGGTCCTGTCTGACTTTTTTATTTTCCTCGTCGCCGAGCCTTGCTTTCAGTTCGACTAGCAACTCGCGATCATTGGCGTTCTGTCGTTCGACATAGTCCGCCTTCAGGTCGAACACATTCCCATCGAACTCCGTCAGGCCGTAATCAGCTACAGATTCGGGCTGGAAACTGGCCTGACTTTCCAGCACCAGCATGGCGTTCTTGTCGCTATCCTCAATCCAGTCCGCGCAAGCGACACCAGAGAACAATAGACAAGAAACCAGAAAAAGTGAGCGATTCGTTCTACGCATGGGAATTAGTCCTGTCATGAAATTAGCGATGAATCGTAGCAGTGTCATGGGAATTGTTCACGCATTCTCCGGACTAAGGGCAGACGGTGCGCGCTGCAATCGAATCAGGTACTCAGAACGATACGTCCCATTGCAGTCGCAGGCGACTCTCACGATCAGTACCGCCGGCGCCCCGAATGGTTCTTCGTGAAATATCGGTTGTCAGCTTATTTCGATGTCCCTTGAAGAACCAGTTTGCTGCCAGAACGTACTCTTTTTCATCCGCGACATCATCGCCCGACTCAACAGATGCGAATCGAATCGCAAATTCCAGCGGTTCGGGAACTGAACTCCAGACTTCGGAAAAAAACATGCCTGCCTGAACATAGCCGCCAGTCCAACTCTGCTCTGTTCCAGCAATCGAATCTTTGACTTGTTTCCAATGCAGTTCCTGCTGCCAGGAAAAACCCCGGAGCTGCCACGCGGATTCAAACAACGCCTGCTCGATATGATATTGGTCTGGCTCGCCTTCGGCGTAGCCGGGCAGTTGCCCGCCACCAGAACCTGAAAACGCGGTGTACTTGCTGTCTCCCGACACTGCTGCAATCGCTATAGAACCTGCCGCTTGTTTGCGACGGCCCAGGTCGCTTTGGCTGAAGGCTAATACTCGTCGCGTAAAATTCCACTGGTAGCGGCCCATCCAGAAACCATCGGTATCGTCAATGTCGCCGCCTCTGCCGGCGGCACTTAAACGTCCGAACCAGTAACTCGAGTCATGCGGCGTGCCCGCACCAAAGTGACCGGAAGCAACCACTCCTTTTTGACGATCGACCGTAAACCAGGGAGTAGCGATGGAGCGGTCGACAAATTGCTGAGCACCCGATGAGTCAATGCGTTCGCGATTGTATTCCGACTTCCATTGGCCTGCACGCACACTTAGCCAAGGTGCGAATTCGTAAGTCACACGGAGGTCCAGCAACTGACTTTTGGAAAAATCATACTCTGTGTAGACCGTAAATTTCGGCGTTAGCAGATGCCCGCCCAGTTTCAGGCGGCCGCGATTAAGCTTGAGCTCACTTTTTTCCTCAGTCGATTCACCCGGTAGATTGTCTACGTCGTCTTCATAGTTGGTGTACCGAGTCTGTAAACGTACGCCGAACCATAAAAAATTGTTCTCGTCAGCGCTTAGATACTGGAGCCCCTTGCTACCATAGCTGAAGCGACTGTCGTCGCCCTTCGCATCGGACTCTTGCGCAAGCCCGTTCGACGCAGCAATGGCGATAGCACCAAGAGTCAGCAGTCGAACGGCCCGTGACTTTCCCCACGTATCAGCACGACACGCTTTATCTGGACTTGAAAAGTACATGCTCCCCGTACGCTGGCCTTAACTAGCCAGCGCTTTCTTGATCTCCAGCGATAAAACGATACAAAGCGGCACCAATAATCGCACCGACAATTGGCGCTGCCCAGAACAGCCAAAGTTGTGACGTGGCCCAATCGCCGACATACAGTGCAACACCGGTTGAACGGGCCGGGTTAACTGAAGTATTGGTAACCGGAATGCTGATCAGGTGAATTAATGTAAGCCCGAGTCCAATGGCCAACGGCGCGAACCCCGCTGGAGCGCGGGCATCTGTTGCGCCAAGGATGATCACGAGGAACATCATTGTCATTACGACTTCGGTTACCAGCGCTGCCACCATTGTGTAGCCACCTGGCGAATGCGCACCGAAACCATTTGCTGCAAAACCAGACGACACATCGAATGCTGGTTGGCCGCTGGCGATGACGAACAAAATGCCGCCCGCCACGATCGCACCGGCGACCTGTGCAACGATGTACGGCGCGAGTTGCCCGCCGGGAAATCGACCACCCGCCCACAGACCAATAGAAACCGCCGGGTTCAAATGGCAACCGGAGATATGGCCGATAGCATATGCCATCGTGACGACGGTCAGACCGAACGCCAAGGAAACACCGAGCAGGCCAATTCCAACCTCCGGAAATCCCGCTGCAAGAACGGCGCTGCCACAACCACCCAGAACCAGCCAAAATGTCCCGATAAATTCCGCTGCATATTTTTTCATGCCATTCCCCTTATTATTATTCGTCTTGTTATTCGTATTTACTGTCGCGATTGGCTCTTCCCATGCCGATTCAGGCCCTGTACCAACTCAGGAAACCGCTGTTTCGGTGCCTCGTCGCGATGCAAGTTGTTGTTGCACCTCATTGAAAAGCTCGTTCCGCAGACCCAGTATCTTGAACATCTCAACCACTGTGAAGAACGGTGCGGCGAGATTTGCCTGTATCGGGTGCTTGACCAGCACCGGCATCGACTTCTCAACAGCGTGACCAATGAACTGCGCAGCGTAGCCGCCGAAGAATGCTACCGCTGCAACTGTTCCCGATGTCGCAATCGGCATTTCGCCCACACGTCCGGCCAGCAAGGCGATCAGCACCGAAAATACCAGGAACACGAGTGCGAAAGGCTTATCGAGAGTCATGTAAAATGCGAAAAAACCAAGTATCAAGACGTGTGCGAGGTTCACCGTTACACCGCCGAGATCGATGCCGAACCAGGAAAGCGGAATCAATACCCCAAACATGATTGTCGGTATGCCGATCATGTGAACAAACACATTGAATGGATGCTGATGCGCAGCCGCATAGCCCGTCAGCATATCCATGAGTCTTCCATCAGCAGACACGACAAACTCCAACAATTCGCGATGCCGAAATGTACCATGAATGCACCACCGTGGCCGCTTCGAGAGCTACAAATCGTTATACTGCGCCATACCCAGTGAAAGTTGGAGCACTGCTATGACCCTTCTGATTGCCGGCATTCTGGTCTGGAGCCTCGCACATCTGCTTCCATCGGCGATGCGCAATGCGCGCGCAATACTCATTACCCGTATCGGCAATAATGCCTACCGGGCGTTGTTCTCGGTGGTCATTATCGCATCGCTGGTGATGATCGTATTCGGCTGGAAGTCCGCAGTTCCAAGCAGTATTTATATGCCGCCACTTGCTGGCAGCAAATTGCCAGCAGCGTTGATTTTGGTTGCATTCATACTGTTCGTCGCTGCCCAACGACCCAGCAATCTCAAACGCTTCATCCGCCACCCGCAACTGACCGGCATTGCGACTTGGGGTGTCGCTCATTTGCTGACCAATGGCGACAGCCGCTCCGTGGTTCTATTTGGTGGCATGACGCTGTGGTCGATAGCGACAATGTTATTTTGCAATCGGCGCGATGGCGCATGGCAGAAATCGGGTCCGGTCGCTGTTAGCAGTGATCTGGTCACCGCAGCGGCAGGCGCAATCGGCTTTGGCGTTTTCCTGTATTTTCACCAAACCTTATTCGGCGTTGCGCCGATTCAGTTTTAGTTGGATAACTCCTAATGAAGCAAAGACATTGGCGTGAGATGGTCGAAATTATCGGTGTTCTCAGCATCGTCGCAGCCGTGCTCCTGCTAGCGTCAGAAGTCAGGCAATCCAACCAGATCGCCAGAGCCGAAATCGAGCTGAGAATCTCAGAATTGCATAACCAACTGAATCTGGAATTGGCCACAAATGCCGACTTCGCAAAGCTCTATGCCAAAACGAAAAGCCCGGAGAGTCACTTGTTAACCGCCACGGACCTGGTACAGATTGATGGGCTGGCCTGGCACTCCGTAAACACCTATTTGATGGCCCAAACGGCGTTCAATAGTTCACTGATAGATGAAGAAGCGCTCAATAGCTACAAATCCAACATTGCAGAGTTGATGGAAAGCAACCCGGCTCTGGCGCAAAAGTACCTCGAAATTCTCGGGCAATTCGAAGCTCTGAAGAACCAACAGGTATTCGAGCCAGTAATTGAACATATGGCCACGAAACGAGAGGCCCCCGCCGAATAGACCGCGCAACTCTGCCGATCTCGGACGTATCCGAGCGACTGGTTTTATCGCGGCTGTTTGCCAGACGAGATCCAATCCCAACACTGCAAGAACACGGGTTTACCGTGTATTTCTGCCAGACAGGATGATCTGACTGGAATCGGATAAGCCAGCTGAAACTACGATGACGGCAACGCTGGCAGAGGTCATCGTTGATGAGCTTCGGTAGCCGATTCCAACCAGCAATAAGGTGCGAAATTGACGAAATCAGTTTAGAGTATGCTCAGTAAGCACCAGAGAAGGAGATGCCAATGGACCCGGTCGTGATTATTTTGATTCTGGTTCTTCTGCTCATCGTCTGGTGGTATATGCGACAGCGACAAGAAAAGAGCTCCACTGCAACAGTCAAGAAAGTGCGGCCAAGGGCAAAGAAGAGCACCGCTTATCATGCGGTAGCGATAAAGTTCTCTCAGAACGGATGCGCCGCCGCGAAGGCTCTTGCGGGGCGACGATTTCTTGCCAACAAAGCGCCAACGTTACCGCTTCCCGAGTGCGATGTCTCGAAATGTGAGTGTCAATTTGCGCACTACGATGATCGCCGCACAAGAAAGGATAGACGCAGCCCATTTGCGACATCTATCTCAACGGATGGAACCGGCAGTTTCAAGAAGGAACGCCGCGACAGGGAAGAGCGTCGCACCGATGATGACTTTGAATTCTAGTCTTAGTTGATCGGACCAGTAGACAGCGAACTAGTAACCAGCCATAGCGACGTGTTGCTCGTAATCCTGTAATTCGGTTCGATAGCGAGCGCGATCCGCAATCAGTAACTGAATTTCTTCTTCCAGCTCTCCGGTGCGTTCCGACATATCCTTGATGTCCGCAAGCAACATTATGCGATCCTCCGTCGAGGTTTCAGGAGCGATCAATGCCGCTTCTCGTCGACGAATGCTATCTTTGAGACTATCGAGTTCGCCTTCTTTGCTACTGATTCGCGATGCGGCATTGTTGACGTTCGAGCGCAGGTTATAGAGCTGGCGACCAACGTTGTAGGCATCAACAAAATCTTGTTCAAGGGCTGCAGAGCAGACGCCGTTGTATGACCCGCCACTCTCGCCAACGTTGAACCCTCGGCCCGGCCGGCAATACTCGATCAAACCCTGATCCCGGCCATCCTGGTAAGCCTGAAAATCAGCAGTCATTCCGTGCTTGGCACAAGCCTTGCGCCGATTGCCGAAACTATCAGACGTATAGCCACGCGAGCCATCCTCATAGCCTATGGCGGTCCAGTCGCTGTTGGCGCACTCTTCGCTACTCATCGAAGCGCAACCACTAACGGTAATGACCGATAGTGCTACCCAGATTACTGCCCACTTTCTGTTCATTTCGAACCCCTTCAAATGCATTAGAACTGCGCCAATTGCCGCCGAAACTAGCAGCCCAAACCAGCTAGCTGCGGTGACGACCTTCACAAATACGCCATATCGCCTGAACGGATGCTGAAAATCGGGCAGTGACACGCCATTGTTACTATCTCAATGTGATCCAGGTCACAGAGGCATAACGGCTGGCAAGCTAACCTGCTTTATACAACCAACGGCCAGGGACGGACGAGATGGATATTGAGGCAATCAGTGGCGCAGCGACAGTGGCGCTCGCCAGCACGCTGGTTTTTATATTGGTCGCAAAATCCTGGCAAATTATTTCTCGCAGCGTCGATTCAAACACCCGCTTCGCGAACAGCATCATGCATGAGGCCGCGCAGCGTTTTCGAGATGAGTTCGAACGGCTCAGCTGTTCGCAATCTACCTATCTGAGTGCGAGCCTCGTTTTCGTCGTTCTCTACAGTGCCGCGTACGTGCTGAACGCCGAGCGACTGTTCGTCGACTACCCGGTATGGCAGCTGTACCTGGTGCTCGCGACTCTCGCCGCCGCTGCCTTGTTTACTTTCTATCGACTTACCAAAACCGTCATTGCACGGCATCAGGTAAAACTGCTCCGCGATTCCAATATTGCGATTGGTCATCAATTGCAGCGTGTCGCTGCAGGCTTCGGCCGTGTCTACCACGACGTCGAAACCGCCAACGGCGTCGTAGATCACGTTATCGTTGGGCGAAGCGGCGTGTATGCGATCAATGTTTTCGCCTGCCGAGCTGTCAAAAATGGTGAAGTCGCAATTCAAGACAACGATTTGCAACTCCTTCCGGGAGACAAGGACATCAGCATCGTCGACACCGTCGCCAAGACGTCGCGGCTCGAGCGGGAACTGAGCGCCTTGCTAGAGCATCGCATCAAGATTCGATCGGTGATCGCCGTCCCCGGCTGGCAGGTCAAAGAACAAACCAGCGAGAATCACCTGGTAGTGAATGAGAACAACCTGCCAATGCTGCTTGGCTGGAAAGACAAAGCGGACTATCTAATGAACGAGGATGTCGATGCGATTCATGAGCAACTCACATCTCGTTGTCGGATGGCCAGCGTAGTCCCCCAAAAATAATACTTCCGCCTGACGATTCAGGACGACGCCTGTGAACTCGCTGCGGCGAGTTGTTCCTGCGTGCCGGCGAATTGGACCGCCGCCTTATCCAGATACCGTGCCGCTTCCTGGTCATAGCCATCAGCAGATGCTGACCAGACACGATTGATATACCGCTCACCCGCCGCAAAGCTGCTCATGATGTCGGCATAAGCCTGCAGACCGAACAAGTGCACCATGCTCTCACGAGCATCCGCAAATCGGCGCAGGTCATTGCGTAGCTTGTCATCAATCCAGTCGCGAAGCTTGTCGCCCTGCGAAGAAACTTCGACCGGCAAACCGCGCAGGTCGCGCACAACATTACTGATCGAATCCAGCAGCTCGCCGCGATTAAGCTCAAGGACAGAGTCAGAACGTGAAGCGGAACTCGCCTCCCTCTTCATGATGACCAGACCAGCTATCGCTGCGACGACTGCCACGGCAAACAAATTCCACGAGACTTGCTGCACGTCCAGGACCGTTGCGTAAGCGCCCGCAAGAAAGCCAGCGCAAAGTAAAACAATACTTAAGACCTTCATGGTTTACTCCAAATCATGTTGCCGCCAATACATGGCGCACCGCGTCACCTACCCCAACCAATGCTTCACCGACGATAAAGCCTGCTGCGACTGGAATACCGACTTGCTCACTCCAGGTATTTCCCTTGAAACGGTTCGCAAGTTCTCGTCCCAGCGTGCCAAGTGAGTACGTAAGCACAATATTAAACGGTAAATAGAAGCCGAGACCGACGGTTATGCCCAGCCCACCTATCACAGCCGACAATATCCCTCCAAGAAACGCGCCGGCTGCGTATTTTTGTGAGGGTACGTCGCCGCCCATGATGCCGTCGATCGTACTTGCGAGCGCTTGCGCCTGTGGTGCTGGCAGCCGCTCGCTGCCCAATGTGTAGGCGTCGTTCAGCGCGAAAATAACGAAAATGACAACAATTGGCCCAAGCCACGCTCCGACAAATTGTCCAATTTGCTGCATGCGTGGCGTTGCACCAACGAGATAGCCGGTCTTTAGATCCAACATCAAGTCTGTCGCCTGAGACATCGCAACGCAGGTTGCAGCGCCAACCATGATTGCGGCAACGATCGAATCTCCCCGCTCCAGGCCCTGTGTGGCAATGATCAATATCGTGATGCCGACCAATGTCATACCCGACAACGGCGACCAGTTAGTTCGACCAATCGCCTCAGACAGGATTATTCCCGACATCCATATCCACAACGTACCGAGCAGCGCCATAATTATGCCGCGAACAATTCCCACCGATTCGACTGACGTTACCGCCATGATACATAGCAGGATCACGGCGCCAAATATGGCGAAATACAGCATCTTGATCGGCAATTCATCACCGGATGCTTCAGACGACGTACTCGCGGCTTTCTGCATAGACCGAATGGCGCTGAGGATCAATGGGAACGCAAGAATGACGCCCATGATCGCACCACCGATCAACATACCAATGCCGAGCGGCCGAAACAGCTCGGTCCGCAGTAACCCTGGCGAATTGACCAGCTCACCCGCAGCGCTCATTGGAAAGCTGTCACCCAGTGCCAGCAAAGGAGACAGGAACCAGTAGGCGACAAAGCCGCCGATAATAAATGCCACGCCTCCGCGGCCGGCGATATACCCAACACCGATAGTCATCAGCGACAGATACCAGATGCTGTTCATGTATTCGGGCATGCCCAGTTTCGCGCCGAGATCCCAGTTTGCGACGCCGGTTTTGATCGTAATCATATGCACTGTCGCGCTAACCAGTGCCGCGCCGAGCAATAACACTGCTTTTTGAACTCCGGCACCGGGTGACTTCAGAATCGTTGCAACCGCGACGCCACCGGGAAACGTCAAGCGCTCAAAATCAATCATGTGCTTGCGCAGTGGAATGATAAACGCGATGCCAAGAAATGCACCAGCAATACAACCAAAAGTCAGAACGACAGGATCAAAACGGTCGCTGTAGCCGAGCAGAAAAATCGCCGGTACTGAAAACATCATTCCTGACGAAGCACCATTTACGCCACTCGCGATCGTCTGAACGATGTTGTTCTCGACGATACTCCTGCGCCCCAGGATGCCGCGCAGTATCCCGAAGCCAAGTATCGCAGCCAGCTCCGAACCTTCAATTGAAAAACCAAGGATCAATGCTGCGTAACCAATGGAGACGGAGATGATGATTCCGAGAAACCAGCCGACGCTGACTGCAACCCAGGTTAACTCCGGATACGGTTTTTCGACGCCGCCATTGCCGATCACGTCTTTGCCAATCATGATATGCCCCCGCATTTGGTGCTGGCAGTTGATGCCAGCGAGATCTGTAACTGCTTCAAGTCAAAACCCCTTTTTATTTTATGCAGAGACTATCACAGCAGCTTCAGTCTTGCCGCCAGCTGATCCTGCTGCAGCACGTCATTGAATTCGTCCGCCATTTCCTCGCATGCGGCGACAACGGTACGCCAGATGCGAACACGCTCGGCCGGCGTAAAAGACGTAAAGTCCGTTCGGTCCGGAATCTTGCCGTTGGGCAGCCGGGCAACGAACTCAGCCGACGGACTGATTAGAATGGTTCTATCAACATTTACCGGGTCAGGTTTGCGCCATTTGAGCTTTTTGTCAAACCAGCCGGGCGTCATGTGCGGGTAGAAATGGGGAAAAAGCGTGAAGCGATCTGGCTCGCTTTGCGGCAAGTCGAGATGATAGTCAATAATTCCGCCATCTCGATAGACCCCCTCCTTCGCACCGGCGATATCACGTACGCCGGACAAAACCAGCGGAATCGAACCGGTAGCGACGACGACGTCTTCCAGATTCGACGGGCTCATTGGCACGCGCTGTATTGAGTACCCAGGCATTGCGTAGAATGGCGGCAAGTCCCGCGCATCGTAAAACAGCGCCCTCTCGAAAAAAGCGGCCAGCGTCTTGCGGCTGATGATATTGAGTGTTGCCGCCGTCAACAAAGTTGCTGCCAGTACCGCACGCTGCTCGCTGGCTGCCAGATGTCGACAGCGCACCGTCATCACGTGGGTGCGAAATAACGGGTGACTGAGAATATCGTCGACCCCGTTTTCACCCAATATGATGCCAATGATCTCTCGGCTCTTGGCGGTAATTTCGTGAACATCCGGAGCTGCGCTGTAGCTTTGCTCGATGTACGCGTCTTCAAATCGTTCTATGGCGGCAACCGGGTCGGTCTGTGCATAACAACTGAATCGCCAGGCGCCGATTGACGTACCAATCAGGTGAATGGGTCCAACCAGTTTGGGCACCAGGTTTTGCAGGACAACTCGATCAAGCTGACTCAGTACCAGCCATTTCGCGCCACCCGATGCGCCAGCGATGGTACCGATTTGTGCCGCGTCAAAACCGTGTTTACGTATCGCATCGTAGGCACCCTGTCCCGCTTGAATAGTCAGTGTTGAGGACATCGTTAATTCAGGTCAGCACGTGAACAATTATGAGGCGATCGGATAAGCTCGCCAGCGGACAACTGCTGTATCCCGAGCGCGGAACTAAACCCTTGAAATCGTGTCGATTATTCATCTGTGAAGCGAGTCTCATCGTGCGCGTGCCCAAAGCTGTTATGTTGAAAGTGCGGATGCCACCAGACTGCAGTTGATACTATGCACGTGACGCTGAGGAACACTTAAAGATGCCGCCAATGAAGCTCCCGTCAACTTACACGTTAATGGCTATTGCTGCCGTCCTGTCAGCGAGCACTGTATTCGCACACGGCGATGCCGACAACCCCTTGTTCGTCGCGACGAGTGGCACAGATACAGGCCTTTGCCTGGATGCCACGTCGCCCTGCAAGACGATTGGCTACGCCCTTGACTACGCGGGCAAAGGTAGCCAGATTCGCGTCGCGTCCGGAACCTATACTCTGAGTGATATTGAAGATGTGTTTCACCTTGCAAGTCAGTCAGTGGATATCCGCGGCGGCTATGCTACCGGCGACAATTTCGCGGCACCCTCAAGGCAAAATTCGACGACCCTCGTCGGTATACCGCAGGAATACAGCAGCAACATGAGCCAGCGAGGCTTCAATGTGCTCGCGGATCGCAAGGGCATTGACGAAGCAGGCCATTCCAGGACACGCAGCTTGTTGGCACTGCAACAAAACATGCGGTCGAGTATGCCAGCAGCGGCATGCGCCGGTGGCAAAGCGAACAACCTCGATTGCGAGAAAGTTGATTTACTCGCACATCTACCGTTGGGCGAAGTCAGCGCTACTCCTACCGCCGGAGCAGACGTCTGGGGTTTTCTCGATCTGAATACGAATCGCGAATACGCCATTGTCGGCTACAACACCGGCACCGGTGTTTTTGACGTCACGGACCCTGAAAGTCCGCGCGAAGTCGGTTTCATTGACGGACAAAGAACCGGTTGGCGTGACGTTAAGGTGTATCAATCCTGGAATACAGCGGACAATCGCTGGGATGCCATGGCGTACATATCGACTGACGGGTCAAGCGACGCGTTGTTCGTCATTGATCTGACCGGCTTGCCCCACCAAATCAAGCGGGTCAACTACGCGGGTGATTTCTCGGCGGCGCACAATGTCTTCATTACCAATACGGATTACGCAACCGGGCTGCCGCTGGCGGGCAATCTCCCAACGCTGATTGTTGCCGGATCAAATAATTCCAGTGGCCCTTATCGCGCATACACGCTGACGGATCCCCAGGCACCGGATTTTGCGGCCATGCCTGGTCAGGGGCGGGATGACTACATGCACGATGCCGCGTCAATGACGATCACTGACTCGCGCAAGGACTCGCAGTGCGTCAATGCAGGCAGCTACTGCGAAATTCTATTCGACTTCAATGAACTCAGTTTCAATACCTGGGATGTAACCGACCGAAACAACCCGGTCCGACTCAATAGCAAAAATTATCCGAACGTTGCCTATAACCACTCAGGATGGCCAACCGAGGACGGTCAATTTCTTTTCGTGCATGACGAGCTGGATGAACGCGATTTCGGTCTGAACACGACTGTCCGGGTATTTTCGCTGAATGACCTCAGAGCACCCAGCGAAGTTGGTGGCTGGACCGGGCCGACGAATGCGATCGATCACAACGGCTTCGTTCGGGGTAATCGCTATTACATGTCAAATTACAGCCGTGGCCTGACCATTCTGGACATCACCGACGCGCCGAACCCGGAGTTTGTTGGACGTCTGGACACGTATCCGTTCTCCGAGGGCGTCGGTTTCCCAGGTGCCTGGGGCGTGTTTCCGTATTTTAATAGCGGCACGATTGCCATCAGTGACATCGACAGTGGCCTGTATCTCGCCAAAGACAGAACGCTCGAAGTTGCAGCTGGCAGCTTGTCATTTTCGACACCGGCATACGGTGCTGCAGAAGGTGATCAACTTAGCGTCATTGTGCAGCGTGTCGGTGGATCCTCCGGAAGTATTAGCGTCGCCTATAACCTCGTCCCCGCAACCGCCAATGCTGCGGACTTCTCAACTAGCAGCGGCGCTCTCAGTTGGGCCGACGGCGATACCGCCGATAAAATCATCACGCTCGACGTAGTAACTGACACAAACACAGAATCACTTGAGCGTGCGTTGATCAGACTGCACTCCCCGTCTGGCGGCGCGACCTTAGGCCCGGGGAACTTCGCCAGCTTATATGGCGGTGACGCCGCTACTGCTTCGATGCTGCAGTTCAGCCAATCATCAATAGCCACAGCAGAGCGAGGCTTTGCTACCGCGGTTGCTGTATTTGAGCGCAGTGGCAGTGCCGTTGGCGCGGCAAGTATGAGCTACTCTCTTGGCGCAGGCGATGCAGATGCTGGCATCGATTTTCAGGGTGCGACGAGCGGCACAATTAGCTGGGCCGATGGCGACGCCGATCCAAAATGGGTCGAATTCGACATCGTCGATGATGGCAGCGGAGAGGCTAACGAGTATTTCGAATTGACTCTTAGCAATGCCACTGGTGCAAGCCTTGGATCGAATGCCACGCTGCGCGTCAACATCGGCGATGGCACAGGTATCAACAATTCGCCAAACTCGGTATCCGGCGCGAGCCAGACTGTGGCATCAGGCGCTCAGGTGACACTCAATGGAAGCCAGTCGAATGATCCCGATGGCGACGCAATCACTTATGCGTGGATCCAGACTGCAGGTACTGCGATAACCCTGAATAGCGCCGACATGGCCAACGCGGGCTTCACGGCACCCACGGTCACCTCGGATACGTTGTTTCGTTTCGAGTTGAGCGTTACGGACGCTGGCGGTCTTAGTAACACGTCGATGACCTCAGTCACGGTCAGCAGGAGCGGTGGCGCTGCCACAACGACCAGGAAAGGCGGTGGTTCAACAGGTGGCTTGCTGCTCGCTTTGCTCGCAGCGCTTGGATTGAGCCGGTGGTCGCTTATTCGAAAGGATGTTGCCGGATAATGGTTTGATCGCGACCTGGGCCAGTTGAAATAATATCGACTGGCACGCCCGCCAACTCCTCAATCCGATTCAAATAGTTGCGCGCATTCTCTGGTAGCTCATCGTACGCGGTCACACCGACGGTCGACGCCTGCCAACCCGGCCACTCTTCATAAACTGGCTTGCACTCCGCGAACCGATCAACGACAACAGGCAATCCGGCTATCGCTTCGCCGTCTATTTCATAGCCCACACAGATCTGAATCGTCTCCAGATCATCGAGAACATCCAGTTTCGTGACACACAAACCAGAAACGCTGCTGTTAATGATGGAACGCCGCAATGCAACGGCATCGAACCAGCCACAGCGTCGCGGGCGGCCGGTTGTCGCGCCGAACTCGGCGCCAACCGTAGCCAGATGCTCGCCCATGTCATCGAACAATTCGGTCGGAAAAGGACCCGCCCCAACTCGCGTGGTATATGCCTTAACAATGCCAAGAATATAGCCCAGGTTACGCGGCCCGATGCCTGTGCCCGTGCTCGCAGCAGCTGCGACGGTATTCGACGAAGTGACATACGGGTACGTACCGTGATCAATATCCAGGAACGTGCCCTGAGCACCTTCAAACAGAATACTCTCGCCCGCGTCAGCCAGGTCCTGCAATACCTGAGTGACGTCTACCGTAATCGGGGCAATAATTTCAGCCGCCTGCATTGCATCATCGAGCGTTTGGTTGAAATCGACCGGCTCTGCCCGGAAGTAATTCTTCAAGATAAAGTTGTGGTAGTCGAGAACTTCGCCGAGTTTGGCCGCAAACTTTTCACGCACAAATAAATCGGAGACTCTGAGAGCCCTTCGAGCAACTTTGTCTTCGTATGCCGGACCGATGCCGCGACCCGTTGTGCCAATCGCAGAGGCACCACGTGCTTTTTCACGCGCAACATCCAGTGCCACATGCGAAGCAAGAATCAACGGACATCCTGGACTGACCCTGAGTCGATCAAAAACAGGAACGCCGCTTTCCACTAACGCGTTGGCTTCCTCGATCAATGCCTCCAGCGACAGCACGACGCCGTTGCCGATCAGACAGCTCACATTCTCACGCATGATTCCAGATGGGATCAGGTGCAGTACCGTCTTTTCCCCATCAATGACAAGGGTGTGGCCAGCATTATGGCCACCTTGAAAGCGCGCTACCGCGGCCGCCCGATCCGTCAACAGATCGACGATCTTTCCCTTGCCCTCATCACCCCATTGGGTGCCTATGACAACTACGTTTTTTCCCATTGCTGTTCCGTTATTCAATGTGCGTAATTAACTGATCAACTGCGGACGATAAGCAGCACCAGCAGACCACTGATCATAGTGGTCAGTCCGATAGTGCGAAGCTGATTGTCGCTCAACTGAATCATTTGTAATACCAGCCGCCGGTACTTGTCCGGCCCGATGAACGGCAGCATGCCCTCGATAACGAGCACCAGCGCAACGGCAGTCAGTATTTCTGTCCAGGGCACGCTGCTGTCTCAATATTTCTTGTTATCTCGGGCGAATTGACGCTATCGAATTCTTAGCGCCCGCCGCTGGAGTCGTTCAGATAGCGGAAGAACTCGTTATTAGGATCAATAACCAGCACGTCGCCCTGTTTGCCTACCGATTTTCGATAGGCATCGATGCTGCGATAGAAGGCGTAAAACTCGGGATCCTGAGTATAAGCCGCCGCGTAAATATCAGCAGCGCGTGCATCGCCCTCACCGCGAATGATCTGCCCGTCACGATAAGCATTAGCGAGCAGGATGGTTCGATCCTTATCGGCGGTTGACTTGATAAGTTCAGCATTCTCTCGACCTTCGGCACGAATTTCTTCAGCCACACGCGCTCGTTCCTCGCGCATCTGGTTGTACACCGAATCTCTTACCTG
>RCNF010000701.1_pt1 | contig 17274 bp, 13 predicted proteins | sample 2041311 | NCBI WGS metagenome assembly RCNF01 (sample SAMN09708228, study PRJNA481090) | Marine sediment metagenome, whole genome shotgun sequencing project. | biome: marine sediment; feature: ocean; material: sediment; isolation source: Sewage treatment plant 2 marine sediment (STP2) ... | reverse complement strand
ATTTTTTCTTTTTTAATAAGACGATCAAGGCTATTTGAAATTGTAGCAATGCCTTTCTCAAGCTGTTCTTCACTAATATCTTGGAGGATTACATCAAAACCTGAAGCAGCGAAAACTTGAGCAATTCCATTACCCATTGTTCCTGCACCTACAATTCCTATTGTTTTTATTTGCATCTTTATCTCTTGATCCTTTGAAAGTGTTCTTAAAAAAGTTTATTTCGAGAGCACTTTGATAGGGCTCTTTAACAAAACTGTTTGAGAAGTTAATTACATGTTTCTGCGGTATTGGCCGCCAACTTCAAATAAAGCATTCGAAAGTTCGCCCAGTGAGCAATGTCTAGCGGCTTCAATAAGCTCTGCAAAAATATTGCCATCATTTATAGCGGCTTCTTTAACTCGCTCGAGTGCTAGTTTTGAATCTTCGCTGTGTGCCTTGTTAAAGCTTCGTAATCTTTTGATTTGGCTGTCTTTTTCTTCATCTGTAGAGCGCGCTAATTCAATAGTAACGTCTTTGTTTCCTTTGGGATTTAAGAAAGTATTTACACCGATAATGGGTAAAGTTCCATCGTGTTTCTTATGCTCGTACGAGAGTGACTCATCTTGGATTTTTCCGCGTTGATAGCCGGTTTCCATAGCGCCTAAAACACCACCACGTTCTGAAATTCTTTCGAATTCTGATAGCACGGCCTCTTCAACAAGCTCAGTAAGTTCGTCCAGAATAAATGCCCCTTGATTTGGGTTTTCATTCTTGGCTAATCCCCATTCATTGTTAATAATGAGTTGGATGGCTAATGCACGTCTCACTGATTCTTCAGATGGTGTCGTTATTGCTTCATCATATGCATTGGTGTGTAAGCTATTGCAGTTATCGTAAATAGCGATCAAAGCTTGCAAGGTTGTGCGAATATCGTTGAAGTCCATTTCTTGAGCATGTAATGAGCGCCCAGATGTTTGGATATGGTATTTCAGTTTTTGGCTGCGCTCATTTGCGCCATATTTGAAGCGCATTGCGGTTGCCCAAATACGGCGAGCGACTCGACCCATTACTGTATATTCAGGATCCATACCATTACTGAAAAAGAAGGATAGATTTGCAGCAAAATCATCGATTTGCATGCCTCTTGCTAAATAGGTTTCTACATAGGTGAAACCATTCGAAAGCGTGAAAGCTAATTGAGAGATTGGGTTAGCACCAGCTTCAGCAATATGATAACCAGAGATAGAAACGGAATAGAAATTACGAACGCGGTTATGTACGAAGTATTCTTGAATATCACCCATCATTTTCAGTGCAAATTCTGTTGAGAATATGCAGGTGTTTTGGCCCTGATCTTCTTTTAGGATATCTGCTTGAACGGTTCCGCGAACATTTTCTAACGCCCATGAACGGATCTTTTCGATTTCTTCATCTGTTGGTTGGCGTTTGTTGTCTTTTTCGAATTTTTCTGTTTGTTGATCTATTGCAGTATTTAAGAACATCGCCAAAATCATTGGGGCAGGGCCGTTGATGGTCATTGATACGGATGTTGTTGGGTTGCATAGATCAAAGCCATCGTATAACGCTTTCATGTCATCTAAGGTGGCGATTGATACTCCTGAGTTACCTACCTTGCCGTATATATCAGGACGTTCATCAGGGTCACAGCCATATAGGGTAACCGAGTCAAATGCCGTAGAAAGTCGTTTAGCATCAGAGTGTTCTGACAGTTTTTTGAAGCGATTGTTTGTTCTAAAAGCATCGCCTTCGCCAGCGAACATGCGTGTTGGGTCTTCACCTTCACGTTTGAATGCAAAAACACCTGCTGTGTAAGGAAATGCACCAGGGACATTTTCTAGAAGAAGCCACTTGAGTATTTCACCGTGATCTTCAAATTGAGGTAGAGATACTTTGGGTATTGTATTTCCTGACAGTGTTTCGTAAGTTAAATCGGTTCGAATTTCACGGTCTCTAATTTTGACGACATATTCTTCTGCCGCATATTTTTCTTTTACTGTTGGCCAAATCTCTAATAGTTTTTTGGCTTTAGGGTCTAATGCTTCTTCTCGTTTAGAGATTAATTTATCTAGATTATTAGAATCAGTTTCCGCTTCTGTGAGCATGCGCTTTGATTCTATTAGCTGCTGTCTTTCGCGTGCAATAAGCGCTTGTTTCTGTACGCTCTTTTTGTAATCTCTAACCGTTTCAGCAATTTCAGCTAAGTATCTTGTTCTTTCTGGTGGGACGATTATAGAATTTCCAGACGACTTTCTTATGTCTGATGTAGGTAATGCATCTTCTTCGACTGGAAGGCCAAGTTCTTGTAATTTAGTCAATAGTCCATGATAAAGCGCAGTTACGCCGTCATCGTTAAAACGTGCAGCGATGGTTCCAAAAACAGGCATTTCTTCTGGAGGCTGCATAAAAGCTTCTTGATTGCGCTGCACTTGTTTGCAGACATCACGGTAAGCATCTTCCGCGCCTTTACGGTCAAATTTATTGATTGCGACCAAGTCTGCAAAATCAAGCATATCGATTTTTTCTAGCTGACTTTGGGCGCCAAACTCTGGGGTCATTACGTACAGAGAAGCGTCTACAAGCGGCACAATCGCAGCATCGCCTTGTCCAATGCCGGGTGTTTCTACAATAACTAAATCGAAGCCAGAGATTTTACAGGCAGCTACAATATCGCCGACTACATCAGGAATTTCGCCAACAGAATCTCGGGTTGCAATAGAGCGCATAAAGATATTTGGGTGCTCAATAGCATTCATGCGAATACGATCGCCTAATAAGGCACCCCCCGTCTTTCGGCGGGTAGGGTCTACAGCGATGATCGCAATTTTTAGCTTATCTTTTTGTCCGAGGCGGAAACGTCTGATGATTTCATCTGTGAGTGATGATTTTCCAGATCCGCCTGTTCCTGTAATGCCAAGAGCGGGAACAGGTTTACTTAAATTTTGTGCAGACTCTAAAATTTCAGCTTTGAAATCAGGATTTATTGTGTTGTTTTCAAGGGTGGTAATAACTCGGGATAGGGCGCGCCAATCCCCTTTTTGCAAAGGCTCGGTTTTTTTAGGTGAGAGCTCGCCAGGATCAAAGGAGCTGCGTTCGATCATATCGACGATCATTCCTTGCAGTCCCATCTTCTGTCCGTCTTCTGGTGTGTAAATACGAGTTACACCATGATCTTCCAATTCTTTAATTTCTTCTGGAACAATGACGCCACCGCCGCCAGCAAATATACGTATTTCTTCCGCATCTTTTTCCTTAAGCATATCAACCATGTACTTAAGGTATTCAACATGACCACCTTGATAAGAGCTAATCGCAATACCTTGCACATCTTCTTGAATTGCTGCATCTACAATCTCTGCAACTGAACGATTATGTCCTAGATGAATAACCTCAGCACCAGTTGATTGAAGAATACGTCTCATGATATTGATAGCTGCATCATGACCATCGAATAAACTTGCGGCTGTAACAAAACGCACTTTGCTTGCAGGTTTGTTGCTAGCTATATTCTTGGTTTTGTTAGCTTTGGTCATGAATTTATCCTGATTGTTTAACGAGTTTAGAGCGTGGATTTTAAACGTTTTAGGTAATGGGTTTGCTCAATTAGATGACTTAAGTTATATTACGTTTACGTAAACGTCAATAGATTTTGTGTCTATTTTGTTATTCGGAATGAAATGACAATACGCTAATTTGAAAGTTTTTTTATAACAGTATGATAGAAGTTATTTGTTATCGCAGAAGCCCTTGATCTTGATGCAAGTGTGCTGCAATAAATCTAACATACAGATGATAACGGGATCATAAATGAGTAAAGCTCTAACCTTTAAGACTTATACAATTTCTGAATTATCTAAAGAGTTTGAAGTTACTCCGCGTGCATTGCGGCTGTATGAAGAGTCGGGACTTCTGGGTCCCAAGAGAGAAGGTAACAAGCGAATCTATTTAGAGCGTGACAGGGTCCGCCTTAGATTACTGCTACGTGGTAAAAGGTTAGGTTGTACTCTGTCTGAAATAAAAGATTTGTTTGATATGTATGAGTCCAAATCTGGAGAGAAGGGGCAGCTTTTGCATCTTCTTGAAAAAATGGATGATAGAAGAAGTAAACTTGAAGTCCAAAGGTTAGATGTGGAAATGGCTCTTGAAGAAATTGATAGGGTTGCACTGAAGGCGCGTAATACGCTTGACGAGATTATCGCGAAAGAAAATAAGAAGTAGAAGAAAGAAAATAAGGAGTAGAAGAAGAAATAGAAGTTTGGTGTTCTAGTTTTGGACGCACTTGTATTAGGTACCCTAGTAGTATGTTGTTTAATAATTAATACACCCCCGTACTTTTATGAGGTTTTTAATTCAATTTAATGAAAACCTCACCCTACGGGTCGTCGTCACGTTGTTCCAACGTTGTCTTCGCTACGCTGCGGCTAGCCACTTTTTTATTATCTAAGTCAGCATAATTATTTATTTTTCTAGCAAACTAAGTTTTTATAGTTGACGTTTACGTAAACGTAATATATCTTGCCTTCCATAATAAGCCCCAACACAAACCCAGCATAGATTTCATAATATAAAGGATGCGAGATGATTTATTACCCAACTCTTAATTTTGACCTTGGTGATACAGCAGATATGTTGCGTGATGTAGTGCGTGATTTTGCAGCAAAAGAAGTTGCTCCACTAGCGGCAGAGATTGATATTTCCAATGAGTTTCCCAATCAACTTTGGCCGGTATTTGGTGAGATGGGATTATTGGGTATCACAGTTTCAGAAGAATACGGTGGAAGTGGTATGGGGTATCTTGCTCATATCGTCGCGATGGAAGAAATAAGCAGGGCGTCAGCTTCAATTGGCCTAAGCTATGGCGCGCATTCCAATCTATGTGTGAATCAAATAAACCGTAATGGTACTGAAGCACAAAAGAAGCAGTATTTACCAAAACTAATCAGTGGTGAGAATATTGGTGCACTAGCAATGTCTGAGCCAAATGCTGGATCTGATGTTGTAAGCATGCAGTTAAAAGCAGAAAAGAAGGGTGACAGATACGTACTGAATGGCACAAAAATGTGGATTACAAATGGTCCCGATGCCGATGTGATTGTTGTTTATGCAAAAACAGATTCTAAAGCTGGCGCTAAGGGAATCACTGCATTTTTGGTTGAAAAAGAATTCGGCGTTAAGACTGCGCAAAAACTCGATAAATTGGGAATGCGTGGATCAAATACGGGTGAATTGGTATTTGAAGATGTCGAAGTGCCTGAAGAGAATATTCTTGGCGAACTTGGCAAAGGCGTGAATGTTCTCATGAGTGGTCTGGACTATGAGCGCGCTGTGTTATCTGCTGGCCCAACTGGAATCATGCAAGCGTGTATGGATGTGGTTGTTCCATATATACATGAACGCAAACAATTTGGTCGTGCCATTGGTGAATTCGAACTAATGCAAGGCAAGATGGCCGATATGTATACCACCATGAACGCAACAAAAGCGTATGTTTATGCGGTAGGAAAAGCCTGTGATCGTGGCGAAACCTCTCGAAAAGATGCGGCAGGTGCAATTTTATATGCTGCTGAAAAAGCGACATGGATGGCCCTAGAAACAATACAAACCTTAGGTGGAAATGGATATACCAATGAATATCCTGCAGGCCGTTTATTGCGCGATGCAAAGCTCTATGAAATAGGAGCAGGTACGTCTGAAATTCGCCGTATGTTAATAGGTAGAGAGCTATTTCTCGAAACGGCATAACATAGTAGTTAGATATTTATAGTTGGGTAGCCTCAGAGAGCTCTTCAACTTCACTCATAAATTATTTGGAGATAAACGATGAATGACCCAGTAGTCATCGTAGGTATAGCCCGCACCCCAATGGGCGGATTTCAAGGTTCACTTTCGACTGTGACAGCGCCTGATCTTGGTGCTGCAGCAATAAAAGCAGCCGTAGAAAGAGCTGGAATAAAAGCAGAAGATGTACAAGAAGTTGTGATGGGCTGTGTGCTTCCAGCAGGTCTTGGTCAGGCGCCAGCTCGTCAGGCGAGTTTGGGTGCAGGTCTACCCTTAACTGCAGGGTGTACGACAGTCAATAAAATGTGTGGTTCAGGCATGAAAGCGGCAATGTTAGCGCATGACTCAATTGTAGCGGGAACTAACGATATAATGGTAGCAGGTGGTATGGAAAGCATGTCAAATGCACCATATTTGTTACCTAAAGCACGTAATGGAATGAGAATGGGGCACGCGCAAGCGATGGATCATATGTTCCTCGATGGCTTAGAAGATGCCTATGAAAAGGGTCGTTTAATGGGAACATTTGCTGAGGATTGTGCGGATAAGTACCAGTTCACCAGAGAGTCGCAAGACAACTTTGCAATTACATCTCTAAAGCGCGCGCAAAAAGCGACTACCTCAGGTGCATTTGCTGCTGAAATTACTCCAGTAACGGTGAAATCTAGAAAAGGCGAGACGATTGTTGATTCTGATGAGCAGCCGTTCAATGCAAATCTCGAAAAAATTCCTACTTTACGTCCAGCTTTTAGAAAAGACGGCACAGTAACTGCTGCTAATTCTAGTTCGATATCTGACGGTGCAGCTGCATTAACAATGATGAAGCAAAGCGAAGCAGAAAAGAGAGGGCTAAAGCCTCTTGCAATCATTCGCGGACATAGCACGTTTGGACAAGAGCCAGCTTGGTTCTCGACTGCACCTGTTGATGCGATGAAAATTCTTTTAGAAAAAATCGGCTGGTCATCTGCTGAAGTTGACCTATATGAAGTTAATGAGGCATTCGCTGTGGTAACAATGGCTGCGATGCACGATCTCGATCTTTCACCTGATAAGGTAAATATTAATGGTGGCGCTTGTGCTCTAGGTCATCCAATTGGTGCTTCAGGTGCACGAATTCTAGTTACTTTAATTTCTGCTTTGCAAAGAGAAGGTCTTAAAAAAGGTATTGCATCACTTTGTATTGGTGGTGGTGAAGCGACTGCAATGGCAGTGGAGTTGGTTTAAGTACTAGATCCTGGATTCCTCGATTGAACGCTTTATAAATTTAGTAAGAGATTATAATTATATGAAAAATTGCTATTTATCAGCCTTCAATCAAAGGTTGAAGGCGCTACAAGATAAATTGCATAACTGTGATAGCGTATGGCTTTGTTGTAACTGTTTGAAAGAGAATGACTATTCTGCACAGTTACGCCTATCCATACACTATCACAGCCACACACTTTACCCTGTCCAACCAAGGATTCCAGGATGATCCTGTCTCAAGAACAAAAGATGATACGTGATATGGCTAGGGACTATGCTCAGTCACGTCTTCTACCTAATGCTGAAGAATGGGATAAGACCGGTCATTTCCCTGCTGAAGAACTTCGTGAAATGGGTGAGTTAGGCCTTTATGGTATGACAATGCCTGAAGAGTGGGGTGGTTCAGATATTGATTATGTCTCGTTCGCTTTAGCTATTGAAGAAATAGCCGCAGGTGATGGTGCATGCTCCACGATTTTGAGTGTTAATAACTCGGTTGTTTGCGGTCCATTATTAAAATTTGGTAGTGACTTTTTAAAAGAAACGTATTTAAAGCCATTAGCTTCTGGTGAGAAGTTAGGTTGTTTCTGTTTGACTGAGCCTCAGGCTGGGTCTGATGCCTCTGCTTTAAAGACCAAAGCAGTTAAAGATGGTGATAACTATGTCATCAGTGGCACGAAACAATTTATCACCTCTGGTAAGTATGCAGATGTGGCGATTGTTTTTGCCGTAACAGATCCAGAAGCAGGCAAACGAGGCATCAGTGCTTTTGCAGTTCCCACTGATAACCCAGGTTACAAAGTGGCATCCCTAGAAGAAAAAATGGGACAACATGCTTCTGATACTGCGCAGATATTTTTTGATGATTGTCGAATATCAGCAGACCATTTGATTGGTAAAGAAGGCGAGGGCTATAAGATTGCTCTCAGTAATCTAGAAAGTGGTCGTATCGGTATTGCAGCACAATGTGTTGGAATGGCGCGTGCGGCTTACGAGGCTTCATTACAGTATTCAAAAGAACGCGAAAGTTTTGGCAAACTAATCCAAGAACATCAAGCAGTTAGTTTTCGCTTGGCAGATATGGCAACTCAATTAGAAGCGTCGCACTTAATGGTGATGCATGCCGCTGAATTAAGAGATGCTGGTTTACCGTGTTTGAAAGAAGCCTGTATGGCGAAACTTTTTGCCTCTGAAGCAGCAGAAAAAATATGTTCTGATGCGATTCAAATACATGGTGGCTATGGTTACCTAAAAGATTTCCCAGTCGAACGCATTTTTAGAGATGTTCGAGTGGCACAAATATACGAAGGCACAAGCGATATACAGCGCATAGTCATCGCACGTCAGATAACAGCAGAATAACGGGAGTTCCATAAGAAAAGATGGGTGTTATTAAAAGTAAAATAAATTCACGCTCTGAAGGCTTTCTAAACAATCAGAAAGTGATGCAAGAGGTCGTTGCTGACTTGCGAGAGAAGGTTGCTCAGATTTCTTTGGGTGGTAGTGAACGTGCTCGTGAAAAACATTTAAGTCGTGGGAAATTACTTCCGCGCGAACGTATACGTGTGCTACTTGATGTTGGATCGCCATTCCTCGAAATTTCACAGTTTGCGGGTTTTGGTATGTATGGCGATGACCAGATTTCTGCCGGTGGAATGGTAGCAGGCATTGGTCGCGTCAGCGGTCAGGAATGTATGGTTGTTGCAAACGATGCAACAGTAAAAGGCGGAACCTATTATCCCGTTACGGTGAAAAAGCATTTACGTGCTCAAGCTATCGCATTAGAAAATAACTTACCTTGTATCTACCTCGTAGATTCGGGTGGCGCTCATTTACCAAGTCAGGATGATGTATTTGCGGACCGCGAACATTTTGGACGAATATTTTTTAATCAAACCAATATGTCAGCCCTAGGTATTCCACAAATTGCTGTGGTAATGGGTTCTTGTACGGCAGGTGGCGCTTATGTACCTGCTATGTCTGATCAAAGCATTATCGTAAAAAATCAGGGTACTATCTTTTTAGGTGGTCCGCCTTTAGTTAAAGCTGCAACTGGTGAAGTTGTTAGTGCTGAAGATTTAGGTGGAGCAGATGTGCATTCGAGAACTTCGGGTGTAACAGATCACTATGCGATGAACGATTCTCATGCATTGGGAATGGCGCGCGAAGTTGTAAGCACACTAAATCGTAAGAAAGACCCTGATGTTGTGATCAAAAAATCAGTGGATCCTTTATATCCCATTGATGAGTTATACGGAATTGTGCCAAACGATTTGCGTAAGCCTTATGATATCCGTGAAGTTATCGCCAGACTTGTCGATGGCAGTGAATTCGATGAATTTAAACGTCTCTATGGAACAACATTAATCTGTGGTTTTTCTCATATTCATGGCTACCCAGTAGGCATCGTTGCAAATAACGGCATTTTATTCTCAGAGTCTGCACTTAAAGGCGCTCACTTTATCGAGTTATGTTCTCAACGCGGCATACCTCTCGTTTTTCTACAAAATATCACTGGCTTTATGGTGGGTAAAAAGTACGAAGAAGGCGGCATCGCAAAAGATGGCGCTAAAATGGTAACCGCGGTTGCCTGTGCAAAAGTACCTAAGTTTACGGTTGTGGTCGGCGGTAGTTTTGGTGCCGGTAACTATGCAATGTGTGGTCGAGCTTATGGTGGAAGATTCCTCTGGATGTGGCCGAATGCGCGTATTTCAGTTATGGGTGGTGAGCAAGCCGCTAGTGTTCTAGCCCAAGTTACAAGAGACTCATTAGAAAAGCGCGGACAAGAATGGTCGGAAGAAGAGGAAGAAGCATTTATGAAGCCTGTGCGCGAACAGTATGAAACGCAGGGTCATCCATATTATGCCAGTGCCCGACTTTGGGACGACGGTATTATTGATCCAGTCGATACCAGAAAAGTACTCGGTCTGGCTATTTCCGCCTCTTTAAATAAGCCAATAGAAAAGACCGAATTCGGCATATTCAGGATGTAATAGGGAGAAAATTATGCCTGATACATTAAATAAAGATTCACTTACATTAAATAAAGACTCGCAAGGTGTTGTTACCTTAAGTATCAATCGACCTGAGATTCACAATGCATTCGATGATGTGTTGATTGCTGAACTTATCGAAGCTTTAGATAGTGTCGAAAATGATTCGGAAGCGCGTGTACTAATTCTACGATCTGAAGGAAAGAGTTTCTCCGCAGGTGCTGATTTACGTTGGATGCGCCGCATGGCGGATTATACCGAAGCTGAAAACAAGGCTGATGCGATGGAATTAGCAGCCTTAATGAAAAAGCTAAACACCCTAAACATTCCTACCATTGCCAGAGTACAAGGTGCAGCTTTTGGTGGTGGAGTAGGCTTGGTTGCCTGTTGTGATATCGCAGTGGGTTCTACTAAAGCATTATTTTGTTTATCAGAAGTTCGTCTCGGATTAATGCCTGCGGTTATTTCACCTTATGTTGTCACAGCAATAGGTGAACGTGTATCACGCAGATATTTCTTAACAGCAGAACGCTTTAATGCAGAAGAAGCATTACGCGTTAACCTTCTTCATGAAATGGTAGAAGAAGATGAACTCGATTCAACAATCGAAGAAATCACCAAAAACCTGCTAAAAGGTGGGGGGTGTGCTTTAACAGCTGCAAAAGACTTAATTTTTGCTGTTTCATCTAAGCCAGTCACGAATGAGTTAATTGAAGATACAGCAGAACGTATTACTAAAGCGAGAGCATCAGAAGAAGGTAAAGAGGGGCTTAATGCCTTTCTTGAAAAAAGATCGCCTACTTGGGTTAAAGCTAAATAAAGAGCTAAGGGTTATAAAAGACTATGTTTGATAAAATATTAATAGCCAATCGAGGTGAAATCGCCTGTCGAATCGCCCGCACTGCTCGAAAAATGGGTATCGCAACTGTTGCCGTTTACTCTGAAGCTGATGCTAATGCCATGCACGTTAAAGCATGTGACGAAGCCTATCTAATTGGCCCAGCCGCAGTTACTGATAGCTATCTTAAAGCAGAAAAAATACTCGAAGTAGCCAAATTATCCGGAGCCCAAGCTGTGCATCCTGGTTATGGTTTTATGTCTGAAAATGCCAGTTTTTCTAAGGCGTGTAAGGATGCTGGGATCGTATTTATCGGCCCACCAGAAGCTGCGATTATTTCTATGGGTTCAAAAAGTGAAGCCAAGATTGTCATGACAGAAGCGGGCGTGCCGTTAGTGCCTGGTTATCATGGCGACGACCAAAATGTAGAAACACTGAAAAAAGAATCAATCGGTGTTGGCTTTCCACAGTTAATCAAAGCAACAGCTGGTGGTGGTGGTAAAGGCATGCGCGTTGTAAACAGCAGCGATGAATTTGAAGCAGCCTTAACTTCCTGTAAGCGTGAATCTAAAGCGTCTTTCGGTGATGATAAAGTTTTAATCGAACGTTACTTAACAGCGCCACGACATGTGGAATTACAGATATTTGCCGATACGCACGGTAATGCGGTACATGTATTTGAACGCGACTGTTCAATTCAACGCCGCCATCAAAAAGTTATTGAAGAAGCACCAGCGCCGGGAATGACCGAAGAATTACGAGCTGCCATGGGAAAAGCTGCAATTGATTCTGCGAAAGCGATTAATTATGTAGGTGCAGGTACGGTTGAGTTTTTACTCGATACTGACGGTAGTTTCTTCTTCATGGAAATGAATACGCGTCTGCAAGTTGAGCATCCAATCAGTGAAATGATTTCTGGTCAGGACTTGGTTGAGTGGCAGTTCTTGGTTGCATCAGGCGAGCCTCTACCGTTAACTCAGGAAGAGTTGAAAATTAATGGTCATGCATTTGAAGCACGCATCTATGCAGAATCACCAGAGAATGATTTCTTACCTGCGACAGGCACACTTGAATACCTTAAAACACCAGAACCTAATGCACATATCCGTGTAGATACCGGTGTGCAACAAGGCGATGAAGTAAGTGTTTATTACGATCCGATGATTGCCAAGCTAATTGTTTGGGATAAAGATCGAGATAGTGCTTTGCGTCAAATGAAAGCGGCACTTCTGGATTATCAAATACTGGGTCTAAACACCAATCTAGAGTTTCTCTCAAAGCTGTTTTCGGCGCCTGCTTTTGCAAGAGAAGAGCTTGATACAGGCTTTATAGAAAAAAATGAATCTCATTTATTTGCAGATAAAAGCTCGAATGAAAATTCACCACCAAGTGAAGTAATGGCTTTAACCTGCCTGTATGAATTATTACAGACAAAGGCTAAAGCCGAAGATGTTCAGTCAGCCACCGCTGATCCCTCCTCTCCTTGGGGAATTAGTGATGGCTGGCAACTTAATCAAGATAACTTTACATCCATTGATTTAGAAGTAAATGAAACGCAGTCTCGAATTATTGCTCATTATCGCGCTGAAGGTTTTCAGCTAGAGCTCGGACGAGATGGGGAAAACGATCAAAATGTAATGATCTCAGGAACAATGCTGAATGAAAATGTACTATCTGCTGATTTGGATGGACGTAAATTAAGCGCTGTCTTTATTAAGAAAAATCAACAAATTAGTGCTTTATTTGAAGGCCGAGTGTGGAATATTACCGTGCATGATCCTCGTATGGATGCGATGGAAAATGAAGGTCAGGCAGGTGGTTTAGTTGCACCAATGCCAGGTGCAGTTGTTGCCGTTGAAGTCAGTGTAGGTGATGAAGTAAAAGAAGGTGATGCGTTGATCGTTGTTGAAGCGATGAAAATGGAACACAGTATTCTTGCACCTAAAGACGGTACAGTAAAAGAGATCTATTACGGCGTTGGTGATCAAGTAGAAGACGGCGACGAATTGCTGAGTTTGGATGACCAGGTCTTGGAGTAACAGAGGAATAAAAAATGCCTTTACCTAGCCAAGTAAAAATAGTCGAAGTAGGTGCCCGAGATGGTTTGCAAAATGAATCAACGCCGGTATCTGTCGAAGTCAAAATAAGTCTCATCGAAAAATTAGCAGATGCTGGTATACCCGTGGTTGAAGCAGCGAGTTTTGTTTCACCGAAATGGGTGCCGCAAATGGCTGGCAGTGCTGAAGTTTTCAAAGGTATCAAACAAAAGGCTAATACGAATTATCCTGTGCTAGTACCAAACTTAAAAGGTCTAGAGGGTGCACTCGAATCTGGTGTTAAAGAGGTGGCGGTATTCGCTGCAGCATCTGAATCTTTCACCCAGAAAAATATCAATTGCACTATCGAAGAAAGCATTAACCGTTACACCGAAGTCATTGAAAAATCACTAGAAAATGGCCTCAAAGTACGGGGGTATGTTTCTTGTACTTTGGGTTGTCCTTACGAAGGTGAAATCGCAACAGAAAAAGTAGCGGAAGTATCCAAACGTTTAAGTGACCTTGGATGTTATGAAATATCTCTAGGCGATACGATCGGTACTGGTACACCCATAAAAGCACAGCAGATGATTGAAACTGTGGCTAAGCAAGTGCCTATTCAACAATTGGCTGCGCATTTTCACGATACTTATGGTCAGGCATTGGCAAACTTGTTTGCAGTGCTGCAACTTGGCGTATCTACAATAGATAGTTCGGTTTCAGGCTTGGGTGGCTGTCCTTATGCAAAAGGGGCTACAGGCAATGTTGCTACTGAAGACGTCGTCTATATGCTAAATGGAATGGGGATTGAAACCGGAGTTGATCTTGATAAATTACTCGAAGCAGGGCGTTTCATATCTGATCAATTAGGGCGTAAACCCAATTCAAATGTAGGTTTAGCTAGATTTGTCTAGATACTCCTAAATTTAAAAATAACAACTTTCAAAACATCAATTTACAAACTTACTCTCAAACAAGAACAAGGTAAATCATGCCATTACCCAATCCAGTAGAACGTAAAAAGTTACATGATCGAAAGATTCATTGTGAAGGCTTTAAGCGTGATGACGGCTTATGGGATATTGAAGCGCATCTTGTCGATTTGCGCACATTCGATTGCAGTTATGATGATGAGCATCGTGGTGGTGTAATCAAAGCTGGCGAGCCGGTACATGATATGTACTTAAGAATCACCGTCGATATAAAGTTTGTGATTCAAGAAGTCCATGCAATTTCTGACGATACTCCCTTTAACGTTTGTCCCAAGGCTACATCGGCAATGCAGGAATTAGTCGGTCTAAGAATAGGCACAGGTTGGATTCGCTCTGCTAGAGAGCGTATTGGGCCTAGCATCAGTTGTACGCATTTAATGGATTTACTGAGTCCAATTGCCACTACAGCCTATCAAACAATGTATGCCGAAATTGAAGAAAAGGCTAAACAACAAACGAATAGGGCCAAGCCTCCAATCATTGATACGTGTTTGGCTATGGCCGCTGATGGCGATGTGGTTATGAAGCGCTGGCCGCAATTCTACGAATCTAAAAAAGACCAATCAGATAGCTAATTATAGTTAAGTTTTAGCTAAGTTATCACAGTAGTTATGGTTGATTGGGCTATCTTAAAATACGTTATCTAACAACATCTTATCTAAGGAAGCTATGGAATACTCACACTTACTAGTCAGCACTAGCGATAATCATATCGGCACGATTACATTGAATAGCCCTGATACCATGAATACGTTTACCACGGCTATGGCGACTGAGCTTCATCATGCATTGATTAATCTAGATGCCGATAAAAATGTTCGTGTCATTCTTCTTAAAGCCAATGGTCGATCATTTAGTGCAGGAATAGATGTAAACGAACTAGAAGGTAAATCGGCTAATGAATATCGGAAGTGGATTGAACATATGGAACAACCACTGATAAGTATTTCTAAATTACAGAAGCCAGTTATTGCTCAACTACAAGGCGTAGCCGCTGCAAATGGAATGGGGTTGGTAGCTTCTGCGGATTTGGTCATAGCCTCAGAAAAATCAAGGATGGGATTGACGGCAATCAATGTGGGATTAAACTGTGTAGGCCCAGTGATACCTGTGGCGCGTTGTGTAGGACGTAAGAAAGCCATGGAGCTATTGTTGTATGGAAATCTAATAGACGCTAAAGAAGCCTTAGATTTGGGTTTGATCAACAGAATAGTCAGTGAAGATGATCTTGAAAGTGAAGCGTTGAAGTGGGCAGAAAAACTAGCTAAGAAAAGCCCAATCGCAGTGCAAATTGCTAAAACAGCTTTCTACAATTCAGAAGATATGGATTACGAGAAGCAATTCGCTTATATGAATGAGGCATTTGCCCGTTTGTGTTCAACAGATGATGCGAAAGAGGGTGTTAATGCCTTTTTTGCTAAACGTACACCAGAGTGGTCTGAAAGATAATATAGAGTTTTGACGAGTGTTCTCAGCACATCATTCATCCTTGCTTAGATCACAGTATTTAGTTACAAAAAATAGAATAAATTTGGAGATAAAATGAATTACGATACGAATAATATTTTTGCAAAAATCCTACGTGGAGAAATCCCTTGTGACAAAGTATACGAAGACGATTATGTTTTGGCGTTTAACGATATTTCACCACAAGCTCCTGTGCATGTGTTGGTGATTCCTAAAGGTGCATACATTTCGTTTGATGATTTTTCCTCAAAAGGATCAGCAGAAGAAGTATCGGGTTTTTATAAAGCGGTGCAGAAAATAGCAACTCAGTTGGGTCTGCAAGATAATGGCTATAGAGTGCTGTCGAATATGGGTGCTGATGCGCATCAAGAAGTCATGCACTATCATTTACATTTATTCGCAGGTTGTGATTTAGGCAGAATGGTTAAGTCGGGACTTGTTTGATTGCTTTTGCGTCGCACAGGCACCTAACGTTTGAATTAAGCCGCGCCGCTTTTTGGCGTCGGCGTGGGAGATTTGTTATATGTTATTCACCGTTTAAATCAATAGTATCCCCCGTATGCATAATAGAGCACTCAACTCCTAGCGCTTCTACGCCTTTTTTGAACTTTTCTTCATCAGCAGGATTAAGTGTTTTAGAAAAAAGACCAGGACAATTATAGTGACAAGGGATCACAAGTTTTGGTTTTAGCGCTTTTACTGCTTGTATGGCTTCCTCCTCACCCATAGTGTTGTGCGCAATTTTACCGCCAATTGGAATCATCAACACGTCTGGCTCAACAAACTTTTTCCATTCCTGCTCATGCAGCAGTGTATCGCCAAGATTTAAAATACGTTTCCCATTGACATTAATATCAAACCCAATCGAACCCCATCCTATTCTTTCATCGGGACCGGGTTTAAAAACTTTCCTAATTGGACCACTTTTAATAACAAGTTCACCATGCGTGGCTTTAACACCTGTAACGGACATGCCATCAATTTCAATAGTTTCATCAGTCGATAGGGTGCGTATATTTTTAAATTCCGTCGTGAATGCGACTCCTTTAGCGCGTGGCCCCAACGCCAAAATTTTTCCATTTACCTCACGCAACATTGTTTTGTTAAAAATTACAGGTGCGTTTGAAGCTTTAGCCACTCTGTCTGCATGCCAGTAATGGTCTGGGTCACCGTGTGTGATGAAAATATGAGTAATATCTTGCCATTTTGATTTGGGGAAAAGCGTGGTAAATCTAAACCAATAAAAAAATAGCGCACCAGGGTCAATAGCAAGAAGTTTATCGCCTGACTCTATCAGGAAGGCATTGTATCCATAAAACTGAATTTTCATATTTTACGCCTCTTTAGATAGATCTATATTTAACAGCATACGATGATGAAATTATGAATATCTATTTTTCTGTGACTCTATTGATCTACGTCAATACGTAACACCAATCCTTGTGGTCACTTGGGAATACTTACTGTGCTATACCCAATGCGTAGAGGAGTGCTAATGATGGAAAATAACAAACAAGCTGATTCACAAGACCAGTGGGACGTAATCATTATCGGCTCTGGCATGGGCGGACTCTCAGCTGCTTCAGCACTGTCGCAGACCGGGCACAAGGTATTGCTGCTTGAGCAGTATCATACACTCGGTGGCCAGACGCACAGCTTTTCCAGAAATGATTTTAGGTGGGATGTCGGCCTTCACTATTTGAGCTATGTTGGACCCGGCTCACCCGAGCGAAAGCTTCTTGACTGGCTCAGTGACAATTCCATTGAATTCACGTCGATGGGTGCGATCTATGATGTGCTTCACATAGGCGAAAGCGAACCGTTGCTACTCTCACGGCCATATGAGGCGCATGCGCTTGACTTAAAAGAACGGTTTCCAGATGAGAGTAAGGCCATCGATGCGTGGTTTGATGCCGTCCATAAAGGTA
>RCNF010000699.1_pt1 | contig 17280 bp, 17 predicted proteins | sample 2041311 | NCBI WGS metagenome assembly RCNF01 (sample SAMN09708228, study PRJNA481090) | Marine sediment metagenome, whole genome shotgun sequencing project. | biome: marine sediment; feature: ocean; material: sediment; isolation source: Sewage treatment plant 2 marine sediment (STP2) ... | reverse complement strand
AGTTCCCATTCACTGGGGACGGGTGGGTGATCCGATCAAAATCAGCACCTTTGATACTTATGCTCTCAGCAAAACTACCGCCGAGAGAATTATCATCGATTCTGGATTAAAGAACTGGGTCTCACTGCGCCAGACCGGAATCGCCAGAATGGCTGCTGCAGAACCCCTGGATCCGATCACATTCCACACCACATTAGATGGTGTGCTGGAATGGATTACGCCCAAAGATTCTGGTCGTTTACTTGCGAATGTTTGTGAGGATTCTGTTCCTGAAGAATTTTGGGGCAATATCTATAATATCGGAGGGGGTGCATCCAATCGACTCACCAATCTTGAATTATTTGAAAAAATGCTCGGGGTCACTGGAGTAAAAGATTACCGTGAAGTGCTGGAACCGAATTGGTTTGCTTTAAAGAATTTCCATGGCCAATGGTTCAGCGATTCGGATAGGTTAGAGGCAATCGTTCCCTACCGAAACCAAACCATTGATGAATACCTGGATGAACAAAAACCACAGGTTCCCTGGTATATCAAAATAGGCAGCGCTCTGCCAAAACTGGTGCGACGGAAATTTGAACAGGTTGCCCATGGACCACGGGGGACAATGTCCTGGTTAGTTCAGGGCGATATTGCCCACATCAAAGCATATTTTGGGTCTCTCCAGATTTGGAAAACTATCCGCGGGTGGGATACTATATCGAAGGACCGCCCTGCTGAGACCCCGATTCTGCTGGATCATGGTTATGACGAGAAGAAGGCTCATCATACTTTCTCCATTCATGATGCCTGGCAAGCTGCCCGATTCCGGGGAGGTGAGTGTCTCTCACAAGACATGGATCAAGGTGATTGGCGTTCCCCTCTTAGCTGGCGATGCCATGCTGGACATGAATTTCCCGCCAGTTTAAATCTGATCCTCAAAGGGGGGCACTGGTGTCCGGTATGTATGGGTGATCCGTCATCCTATCCCAATCTGGCTCAACACAGTTCCTTCTTCCAACAAGTCTGGAAGCCAGATCTTCAATTCGGGTAAAAAAACTGAATTCTGTATTTTTCAAATTAGGAAATTTCCCCTACTCAACCACTTCAATATTTACCAGCACCTTGCTGCGCGGTGTAAAATAAGCCCGGTATTGTTTGCCATCCTCAAAAGCCAGGAATGCTTTCCGCTTGACACTGAATTTGACCCCGTCGATGACATAATACATACTCCTCGAGACAGATCCGTCATCGTCTCTAGATGAGGTCATTTGCCGGAATCCTATCCCCTGCACCTCCTGGACCGTTTTGTCCAGGGCATCCAGCAGTGCTTTTATAAATTGAACCACACCCAGTACCACCACTCCCGCCAGGATAACTCCCATAATTATCAAACCGGTTGACATTTGGGTGACTTGAGCGATAAATGTTGAAATTGATACAGGAGGATGGCTGAAATATCCTTGTTTAATGAGCTGATAAATCAGGACTGCACCCGGGACCAGTATAAACATCAAGGAAGAGAAAAACCGGGAGATTAACAACGGGGTTTGCTCAGCAGTCAACTCACCCCGTTGGTTAGCTTCCAGAGAGCTTAATTTAAATCTATTTTCCTTTGCAAGGATCTCTGTTAATCCAGCCATAGTGTTCTCCTCCTATATGTTAATAAATATCCATGTAAAAATGAAATCCCCAATTCAGATCAATTTAATTGTACATGAGAAATAATCAAATTTTAACCCCGAAAAGAGGTATTTCCGCAAAAAAAACCGCCAAATGGCGGTTTCTCTATGCGCTGGGCGGGAATCGAACCCGCACGCCCTAGGGGCATATGGCCCTCAACCATACCTGTCTGCCAGTTCCAGCACCAGCGCGGTTTTGCCTTAACACCAGGATCCACTTCTTTCCTCTGGGTGGCAGTGGTATTATAATCTTCCAGAGAGCCTTGTCAAGACAAAAGAACCCTACCAAAGGAGGGGCAGCCATGCCCATCGTCCTGGATGCCATGGGAAGCGATGATTTTCCTACCCCGGAAGTAAATGCAGCCTTCCAGGCTGCGGAATTACTGGATACCAAAATTTACCTTGTCGGTCAACAAGAAATATTAAAACCCTTACTAGACCAAAAACCAACTGATCCCCGGGTTGAGCTCGTTCACGCCCCGGAAAAACTGGAAATGGGCGACAAACCAGCTCGCAATGCCCGCAGAAAAGCGGATAATTCCATGGCCGTCGGAATGGATCTAGTCAAGGATGGAACAGCTGATGCGTTTGTGACTGCAGGCAATACTGGTGGAGCGATGGCTAATGCATTATTCAGGTTAGGCCGCATTCCTGGAGTCAAACGCCCAGCATTATCAACTGCTCTCCCTACCAAAAACGGATTTGCCATTGCTGTTGATATTGGTGCCAATGCAGACTGTAAACCCCATTACCTGCTTCAATTTGGAATCATGGGATCTATATATGCTGAAAAACTTCTTAGCATCGAAAACCCAAGAGTGGGGCTTTTATCGAATGGAGAAGAAGAAGGGAAAGGCAATCAATTGGTAAAAGAGACTTTTCCATTATTTAAAGAAAGCTCTTTAAACTTTATTGGAAATGCTGAGCCCAAAGAATTTTTCAGCGGCGAAGTGGATGTGCTCGTTTGTGATGGATTTTCAGGGAATGTTGTTATCAAAACCAGTGAATCGGTCTCAAAATTGCTGCTGGATGTCATGAAGGAAGAATTAAGGGGGAGTTTAAGAACTAAAATCGGCGCGGGATTGGCGATGCCGGCATTTAAAAATCTCAGGAAACTTCTTGATCCTCGCCAAATTGGCGCTGCACCCTTGTTGGGAATTGACGGTCTGGTATTTGTTGGCCACGGACGGTCTGACGAACTTGCCCTGGTCAACTCACTCAAACGGGCACAACAAGCAATTGATACCAGGCTGCTGGCCAGCCTGAAAGAAGCCATTCAAGCTCAACTTGCTTAAATTGGAGAGGGTTAAGGAGCAGAGTATATGATTATTGTCCGGAATGATAACTTAATACAGCGAAATACCAAGATTGCAAAATACAGCGGGATTATCTCAATTGCAATCCTTGCGGCAGGCATGTACCTCAGCTTCCGCTACCAGGAACAAATCATGTATTCCCTGGCTGCTTTAATCCTGGGGTTTACGCTCTCCCAGGTAGGAATCTTTTACACTAGCCGTTTTGGACGTTCTCCCCGTCCTGATCAGGAAATGGATAACGCACTCAAAGGGCTGGATGATCTATACTCCCTCTATCACTACCAGAGCCCTGTTTCCCATCTACTGGTAGGCCCGGCAGGAATCTGGATATTATTTCCCTTCCCACAAAAAGGAAAAGTTATTTACGATGTAAAGAAAGGGCGCTGGAAGAGAATTGGCGGGAACTTTTACATGAGGTTCTTCGCCCAGGATAGTATCGGGAATCCTGCCCAGGAAATCAGTGCTGCCGTAAAGAGGCTTACTAAAGGGTTGGACAAAATACCAGATTTTGAAATTCCGGTTATTAAAGCTGCCCTGGTATTCACAAACGAACGTACAGAAGTAGATGCTGAAGGCGCTCCTTTTCCCACACTTCATGCCGGACAGCTGAAAAAGCTCATCAGGAAAGAAGCCAAAGGAGATACAGCTCTCCCCACCACTGTTCTAAAAACAATCCAGGATTATCTTGGACCAATTTCATCATGACCCGATCATGATAAATCAAAAAAGCCCGGAGTTTTCACTCCGGGCTTATATTTTAATCAGGATTCAATTTTACTCGTTTAAGAAAGCCATTAAGGCATCTTTACTGATCCGGTAGGCTTTTCCGAGTTTTTTACCTTTCAGATCACCGGCTTTTATAGCTGCCAGCACGTCTTCCTCGGATACCTTGAGGAACTGGGCTGCTTCACCTGGGCTCATCACATCCGGCATACCCACTGCTCCGGCTGCTGCAGCTCCACCACCTGTCATATCCTGAAGAGATTGATTGATGATGTTGCCAACTCCCATTCCTGCACCGATCCCTGCAGTTAATCCTGCTCCTCCACTGGGATTCCGGGCGGCTTCAAGCAGGGCATCTGCCGCCTGCAGTCTTGTATAGGTTTCCATATCCAATACACCCATGTCTCGCAGTTCTTGAACGGATTGTTTTGAAGGCATTAAGTTGGCGATCAGGAAGGTTTTTAATTCCAATCCTAGTGCAGCAAATTGATCACTGGCTTTTGCCCGGACTCCGGCACTTAATTCACTTAACATGCCAACCAGATTTGTCACATCATTCTCGCGTGCAGTTTCACCCAGCAAGTCAGTCATTGTGTTCAGTAAAATGTGCCTGAGCCGGGTTTCAATATCCTGGGTTCGGAAGATCCCCTGGGCGCCCACCAGCTGGGTCACAAACTGCTGCGGTTCGGATATCTGATAACCGTAAGTGCCAAAACCTTTCAGTAGCGCAACACCCAATCCCATACCGGGATTCTTTACAATTATCGGTTGGGGTGTACCCCATTTCTCATCCGGGAATTCCCTCCGGGAAACAAAATAGACTTCTGCGGTAAAGGGAGTTTTACCGGAAAATGCTTTTTCGATTACGTTGATTAATAAAGGTATATTCGCAGTTGTAATAGTATGGCGCCCCGGACCAAAAGTATCCAGCGCTTTACCATCCCGGAAAAATACTGCAGTTTGTGATTCCCGGACGATTACCTGGGATCCAATTCTAAAATCTCCTGATTCACCTTCTGGGAAACGATGAATCAACTCGTCTTGCATCTCATTAGGGTATTCTATTATGTCAAAAATCCTGGCCATCGATTCTACTCCTCTCTACTGGGTCTGAGTTCATGCACTAGGGATTTCATCATCATCAACAAATTCGCTTTCAACAACTTCACCGCCATCAATGTTCTCACCTTCACTGGTGATGACTTCTTTTCGCTGATCTGCTTTTGTCACAACTTCTTGGGCTTGTTTTTTCAAATCACTGATAAAATCCTTCAGCTTCTCTGGATCTTCAATACTTTCCAGGTTAACCAGGGCATCAGCCAACCTATCAGCCCCGGACAATAGGGCAAAATCATAATCATAGATTTTGTCTAATTTTTCAGCATCGATTTTTATAGCGGAAAAGAAACTGGAATAACCGTAAGCAGCATGTCGAATCCGGTCAATAAATGTGCGTAACTTGACCACTACAGCTTCCAGATCATCCACGTAAGCCAGGTCTCCCCGGTCAACAAAATCAGTCTGGATTTCACTTAATCGATCCACCTGTTCCTGGTACCTGTCCGCGATTACATCACGGAGAATTTTGTCAGCTGTGCGCCGGTCTTCAAGTTCGATATATCCTTTAAACCCGGGTATCTTAAGGAGCAATTCCTTCAATTTTCCCCGTTCAGATTCTATTTGGCCTTGGAAGTCACTCATTTTTCCTCCTCGATAGAAAGGGTGTATTGTGCATTTTTTATTATACATGATAATCCAGCTGCTCCCGGGGTAAGTAATAATCGATTTAATAGAAATCTGATAATCATCTAAAAACAAACGTAAACTTAAAATATAATCCCACTCGTTCCTCTTGCAGATCAAGGAGGAGGGTTTATAATGAAATCGAACCAAGAAAAATAGAATCAAGGGAGAACCAATGTATCTTGAAAAACAGCAAGAATTAATAACTCTGTTGGATGGTGCGGTAGAACTTAAGGACGTCCAGGTAAAAATCCTCGATGAAAATAAACTCCGGGGTACGATTGAAAACCTGGTTAAAGCCGCAGTCGTGGATGAAAATGAGGATCGACGCTATATAGCATGTTACCTGGTCAGGAAAATCGCCGTTGCGGCTGGGGTGTACCCAAACTCCATCCATGATTTATACCTCGCCCGCGGACGAGGAGAGGTGCCCAACAACTTTACCGTTCCAGCAATTAACCTGCGCGGACTAACTTTCTATGCAGCCAGGATAATTTTCCGAATTGCTAAAAAAATCAAGGCTGGTGCCTTTATCTTCGAGATCGCCCGCTCAGAGACGGGTTATACAGACCAGCGGCCTTCAGAGTACTCAGCAAATATCCTGGGAGCTGCTGTCGCAGCCGGATATAAAGGTCCAGTATTTATCCAGGGAGACCACTACCAGATTTCAGCCTCTCGCTATAATAAGGATCCCGACCCGGAAATCAATGCACTAAAAGAGTTAACCCAGGAAGCAATAAACGCCGGCTTCTTTAATATTGATGTGGATGCTTCAACCCTGGTTGATCTCAGCAAAGACGCTATCATCGAACAGCAGGTGCTCAATTCAGAACTTACCGCGATGTTTACAAAATATATTCGTGATTTAGAACCGGAGGGCTTAACAGTCTCAATCGGTGGAGAAATTGGTGAAGTGGGTGATGAGAATTCTACAGAGGAAGAACTGCGAGCTTACCTAAATAACTATAACGGCGATCTGAAGAAAATTGATCCCAATGAAGTTGGTCTTAGTAAAATCAGCGTCCTTACAGGAACCAGCCACGGCGGCGTGGTTTTGCCCGACGGCTCCATCAAAGATGTCGCTGTTGATTTTGATCTCCTTCAGCATCTGGGGAAAGTCTCCCGGGAAAGCTACGGACTGGGAGGCGCAGTCCAGCACGGCGCATCCACCTTACCGGAAACAGCTTTCAGCAAATTTCCTGAATATGAAACCCTTGAAGTTCACCTGGCGACTAATTTCCAGAATATCCTTTATGATGAAATGCCAGCTGACCTTAAGAGCGAAATTTATGCCTACCTGGATAAAAACCACGCTCATGAGCGGAAATCTGACCAGACAGATGAGCAGTTCTACTACAAAACCAGGAAACGGGCTCTGGGTGAATTTAAAAAGAAGATCTGGAGTATATCCCCGGACCAGTTGGCAAAGGTCAATGCAGCCTGGGAAATCCAATTCCGTGACTTATTCGACAGACTCAGAATGGCAGATACCCGCAAATATGTAGATCAGCATATCCGTGAAGTAGTCATTGAACCCAAACTCGAAGATTACCTGCTGGGTGAAGTAAAACAGGAAGATACCACAGATCTCGCAGATTAACATGCCAGTATCTGATCAAGGCGTAAACGAAGATCGTTATATGCTGATTCCCCGAACGTTGATTTTTATCACTCGCGGGGAATCAGTTTTATTGTTAAAAGGCGCACCGCATAAACGTATCTGGGCTAATAAGTACAATGGAGTTGGAGGGCACGTGGAACGAGGCGAAGATGTTTTGTCAGCTGCCAGGCGGGAATTGCTTGAGGAAACGGGGTTAATTTCAGATACTTTATGGTTGTGTGGATTTGTTACAGTAGATGCGGGGAAAAATATTGGGATTGGCCTCTATGTAATCAAAGGAACCTGCCCAGAGGGAACTCTATCCGGATCCGAAGAAGGAGAATTGGAATGGGTACCATTCAGCGAGATTCTGGAAAAAAACCTGGTAGAAGATCTACCGATTCTGCTTCCCAGGGTAATGGTTCAATCCCCGGGTGACGCTCCTTTCTCTGCTCACTATCAATACACCCGGCAGGGAAAATTAGACGTAAGTTTTGGTGATTAACAGTATTAGAACCCGGAATCGGCATCCACTATTATTGGAAACGGTATCCTTCCAGTATCCCGTTTCCTTAAAAATCTGGCAAATCCTAACCAAAATGTTATTTTTCTTTGTTATCCTGACCGAACTCAGCTTCATCAGCGACCTCATAAAAGACCAATTCAGTACTTCCGTAAGTTCGGCGGTCAAATAACATTAAGTTTTCCAGGGGCTGCTCTTCGTATTCCACTTTGTCAATTTGCACAATGACCCAGCTTTTTTTCAGCAGCCAGTCGGGGTTCTGATCCAGGGCTTTGAGGGTTTTTGACCAAAGTTCCTTAAACTGCGGGGGGGCTATATACACAAAATCGAATTTTTGATCTGCGATGCCATCAAGGAACGAAAAGGCATTTTTTTGCCAAACCTCTGACTGCTCTGTTAAACCAGTATGTTCCAGGTTGGCATTAATGGTTTTTATTGCCCCTTTCTGATTGTCAACAAATCTCGCAAATGAAGCCCCTCTGCTGAGCGCTTCTATACCCACGCTGCCTGTTCCAGCAAATAAATCTAACCAGGTAGACCCCAGAATATAGGGGGAGACAATATTAAATATAGCTGCTTTTACCTTGGACATGATCGGCCTGGTTCCCCCACCTGGCACAGACAGCAGGTTAAAACCCCTTACTTTCCCCCCGATGACAGATAAATTTCCCATCTCTTATGAACCTTTTTGGGATTTCTTTTTGGGAATCACTTCGTTGATTGCTTTTTCAAGCAGTTCAGTTTCGGTACTTTGATCGGCGATATATTGATCAATGAAACTCGAACGCCGCAACCGGAGAGCCATAGGAGCTACAATACGGAGATCTTCGATGGTGACTTTCTGCCGGGCATCCGCCACAGCATGAGCCCTGGCAGCTTCAAATAACGTAATCTCTGCTCGAAGTGAGTCCAGCTCAAGATTTCCAATCAATTCCAAACCGGCTTGAGCGATTTTCTTTGGAAGTTCAATATCCTGCATTTTCTCCCGGCTGGCTTGGATTTCCTCTTTAAACACCCGGGTTGCCCCCGCATATTGGGCATTAAAAGCACGACGATTTTCTCGATAAGACCGGGTGCGCTGATATGCTTCCATTCGGTCATCTTTATTTTCCAATCCTTCTATAACCACCCGCAGCCCAAACCGGTCCATAATCTGTGGGCGTAAATTTCCTTCCTCAGGATTCATCGACCCGATCAGTGTAAAATTTGATCGATAGGTAGCTGACATCACACCCCGCCGGACTGTGTATTGCCCCTGGGCAGCGGCATCCAGAATAGCATCCACGATCTGGTCATTAAGCAAGTTTACTTCATCGACATACAGTAAATTCTGGTCTGCTCTGGACAATATTCCCCGTTTGAGCTGCACCCGGGAATTTGCCTGCGCCCTGGGATCCAATCCTCCCACCACATCCTCCAGAGAGGCGTTCAACGGCAGTTCCACCAATCTTACTTTCTCCAACCTGGATAAAGGATCACCCTGGCCAAATTTTTTGGCACAATCGGGACAAACCGCATCCATTCCACCAGATTCAACATCCTCTTCCATGCATCCGTAATAACACAAGCTGCGCTTAATATCTGGTAATAAATCCACCAGGCTGCGCACTGCAGTCGATTTACCTGTACCACGAGGACCGAGCAGCAGCACACCCCCCAGGTTGGGATTTAATAACGAGAGCAGCAGTGACAATTTCATTTGCTGTTGCCCTACCAGCGCTAAAAATGGGAAGGGAATATTCTCCGCTAAACCCGCATCCTCCAAGTCATGATCAACCGCGGCCCGCAGGCCGGATGCGCGCTCCAGCAGCTCCTGAAGTGATCCCACCTTAGTATTCAGCTCTGGTTTATTTTCGCTAGAAGTTATCTCTTTCTCATCCATAAGCCATCCTTAGAACAATTTCCTGCCCTCATTATACTCAAAATGATTGTTTTTCTCTTGGGAAGAAATTAAGTATATCCCAGGAAATCTGGTAAAGGTGGTTTAAATTATCGCAGGTGTCCTGAGGAGTTTATATGATGATAACAATCGCAAGTAAGGTATTTACAGCTCCGGGAGATACGCTCTACACTAGCTGGGGAGATTGGTTCGGATGGACATTGGTCGGAATGATGCATATTCTGGTTGTTTTTGCTCTGTGGAGAAAGGTTTTTATTATGTTTGTTACAAATCATAATCGCCCTGCTTTTTCAGGGCGATTCTCCTTTTACCTGCTACACTTTTTTGACAGGCTGGCGCAGCACAGTCTTCATTTTCTCCGGTACGACACGCCGCGGGTCACTAAGGTAGATCTCATGATGTTTGCCATTTTCAATAAATCCATTATCTGGAATGAAATCGCTGTGCATTTGGTCCAGAACGGGTCCCTCATCATCGTATGAGCCAATGTGCATGATCTGCACTGAGAGTCCCTCATGATAACGTTCCAACCGAACATGGTCCAGCGAGGCGGGATCTTTCGCCTTCCGCACTAGCTTGACAGTTTCATCGAAGATATCAACGCTGATCCACTCCGGCGTCATGATCATCATCGTCCAATCCCATTGAGATTTCTCACCCGTGAGAAAAGTTGTCATGTCTTCTGCCCACCACAACCCTTCTAACGGCGGAACAGTATAATCTCTTTCCAGGGTCTTTTTACTGAAGAATTTCATCTTATAAGCAACCGCGTAGAGTGCTTCGATCGCATCTTTGTATTCCTGGGCGGTGTTGGGATCGCCGTGTCCATCAACCATAACAAATTGCATCTCGGGCACATCCAGAACCACAAATTCTTTAGGTGGAATATACAATTGTTTTAATGTTTTTTTGAAATCAACTTTAGACATTTAATATTCTCCTTATTTATCAAATAGAATTTCAAACAGACTGATTTTTAGATATTTTTTTTATCTGATTGTTCATCTTCCATTTTTCGAATAACTTTTTCAACCCAATTCTTTTCAGCCCCGAGCATCACCAGGCTGTAATCAAAAAGTGTTTCGACATGATCCGGTAGAGGCTGTTGGGATACAGCTTGCGCCGCGACATCTCCTAACCTTTTAACCAACCCATCACGATAGGATCGCAGCGCACCCAGAGCTTGCTTCTGAGATAAGAGCGGCAGATTCGCAATGCCCAGCAAAATCGATGGGTAACTTGGTTTCGGTTGGGAGAGAGCCATAGATGTGGCTTTACTGAGGGACTCACGTCCCTTGGCAGTGATCTGATAAACCCGCCGCTTCGATCCGCGTCCCTGAGTGGGGATGAGCTGACTCTCCACCAGTCCAGCTTTCTCCAGCTTTTTAAGCAAATAATAGATCGAGGAAAAGCCAATCTCAGTCCACTCCCGCATGCCACGCGCTTTGATGATTTGTTCAATCTCGTACCCATGACGGGGAGTTTCGGAAATTAGGCTGAGGATGGCTAATTCTGCGTTGGTCATAGTGTACCCTTTTATTATTCTAGTACTAGAATAATCGATTGCGTCATTTATGTCAAGTCATTAAACACAAAAATTGAATCTTTATCTAAAAGAAAATTGTTTTTGTGCAAGAGCAACACCTTTGCAATCTTGCCGTCCTTTGTCCTCTTACCCCGACATTGGGCGGTAGCAATGGAATTAAGTTAAGTAAAAAATCCACCCAGTACGGGTGGATACGCTACGCGTGTGGAGATCTTGAGTCTTATCAAACCTCCTACTGGACAAATTTCGAGTGCTGGAAATTACCCGAAGCTTGTGGAACATGATCCCAGAGAGGAAAACAATACTTCTGAACGATAGCGAAAGGATGAGTCAAAGTAAAAATCCACCCCTTCGGAGTGGATTTTCTTGGGGGTGATAGAATAGTTTTAAGTACTTCGGGGAAAATGAACTAGAACACAGATTTATACCGATTCCACGTCATTATAAGTCCAGACCCGATTGATAAAAAAGTTCCAGAACATCACAACTACAACAGCAATTCCGAGAGCAAAAGTATAACCCAGCCTGTCAGCGGTCACAAATCCTACTGGAAGGAATTGGACTTGTGAAAACAATCTTCGAAATGGGTCTTCCAGTCCTGCAAAAATCGGTGTCCTTATTCCCAATCCAATAATATTTACAATAAAAAAAGTAACCAGCTGATTGGTCAATGGCTTTGATCTGGAATCAGGATAAGTCCAAAATCGATTCCAGATAAAATTACTGGTTATAGCTGCAGTAAAGGAAAATACCTGGGACAAAACCGGTGAAATTCCAAAAATACTCATCATTAAATGGAAAGTACCAAAATCGACCAAGGCTCCAAAAGCACCTACCACACTGAATTTCAGGAATCTTTCCCGTTCTCGGGGATTCTTTAACACGCTTTTAGGGTTCATAAATAATTAAATATTTTCCCGGAAATAAGGAATGGTCATTTTTAAGCCATCTTCGAGATCGATAGTTGGTTTCCAATCTAATAGATCCCGAGCCCTGGTGATATCTGGACGCCTGCGCTGGGGATCCCCTTCTCCCCGTTTATCAGGCATGAAAACCAATTCACCTGTATTTCCTAAAAGACTATTGATGATATCAGCCAGCTCCAATATTGTTTTCTCATCCGGATTCCCCAGGTTGACAGGCTGGTGTTCATCAGAGAGTAATAAACGGTAAATACCATCAATTAAGTCATCAACATAACAAAAACTGCGAGTTTGGGAGCCATCGCCATAAATGGTAAGCGGTTCTCCATTGAGTGCCTGCTTGATGAAATTAGGAACAGCCCTGCCATCATCAAGGCGCATTCGGGATCCGTAGGTGTTAAAAATACGAACTATTCGAGTATCAATTCCATGAAAACGATGATACGCCAGCGTTAAAGCCTCTGCAAAACGTTTTGCCTCATCATAAACAGACCGCTCACCAATAGGATTCACATGCCCCCAGTAAGTTTCTGGTTGGGGGTGAATTTGTGGATCACCGTAAATTTCACTGGTTGAAGCTAGTAAAAACTTTGCATCATAAGCCCTTGCGACTCCCAGGGAATTTAATGTCCCCAGGGCTCCTGCTTTCATGGTTTGAATTGGTAGGTTTACATATCCATAAGGAGAATTTGGGTTGGGAGATGCAGGAGAAGCAAAATGAAATACCGCGTCCACCCCTCCCTCAGGAATCTCAATGAACATCGAAACATCATGCTCAATAAATGTAAATTCATTATGATCATTCAGATGAGCCAAATTTTCAGCCCTTCCAGTAATGAAGTTATCCATCCCGATCACATGATGACCCTCCTTTAACAATCGATCACATAAATGTGATCCCAAAAAACCTGCTGCTCCCGTTACAAGAATCCTCATATGTTCTCCTTCTCCCTCATTACCAATCCAATCCCTGCACGCTGCCATCTCCTGTCACCTGCCAGAAATCCCCTGTTTCCTGGTTGAGAATCCAGATATTTCCTTCATAGATCACTGCCAAAAGATAACCTGAACCCTCTTCAAATTCCTCCGGAGACCAGGCGCCCCAATCCCTTGAAGGTTGTAGACCGGGTTTATCCTGGGCTGGGAAAATCAGGTGTTGATTGGACCCATCTCGATCCATCAAAAATACCCGGTAATTACTGGTTGCGCTCTGCTCCGGAAATACTGCTTGCAGGTAGGCGACCTGGAAAGAGGTTTCACCAGAGGGTTTTGCCTGGATAGGTGAAGGCAGCGGGTAGGCGAACATGCCGACATCATGAACAATTGTCCTTGCGCCGCCACCTGTGAGAGGAATCGCCACTAAATCAAAAACAGGGGATTCCTCAGTGGATAAATTGCCTTCCTGGGCTGTGTGATCTACCGAATATATGACATTGCCCAAGGGTCCAATTCCAAGTCCGGGCATCCAGGCCCAATCTCCCTGGGTTTTATAAGGAATGATCTCCAAGATTACCTGTTTTTCCTGATCTTCAGTATTGATGATACCAATCTGGTCCGGACTTGCATACGCAAGTAATTCTCCCCCAGGAGAGTATTGAAAATCAGTTCCCCACCAGCCATATACGCCGCCATAATTGGTTTCCTGCAATATATCTACTGGAGCAGTCCAGCCATTTACGCTGAATCTCTTTATTTCCAGGTCATTATTCGCTTGCCAGCCCGGAGCAGATAGTCGGGGTTCCACAGAAGAAAAAGCAAATATCTGTTCCATTCCAGGAACCCAACCCGCATAGTGGATCACATTTTCAGTATCCAATTCAACCAGGAGATCACCGGAGGAGTTTACCTCAACAGCCCAGAGGGAGTTGATAATATCTTCATCCTCTTCAGTCCTGGTGAAAAGAAGCCAATTCCCATCGCTTGAGAGTTGGAAAATCCTTCCGTCAAGATCCCCGGTAGAGACTATCAGAAATCGATTTGCTGTTGATTGTTCCATCATCCAGGCATTACCATTGGATATATATACCAGTGTGCTGGGAAGAGAAATCGGGGCAATCGAAGATTGAACTCCAACCAGGATTATTTCATCCACGGCACCTTCAAATTCCAGGCTGCTGATTTCTTCGAATGATATTTCCAACCCATCCTCAAAAACCCGCACATAAGCAACTTCCTTAAGCCCATTTTTTCCTGCCTGGAGCAGTTTTTCCTGTCCTGCAGGCAGGTTTTCTGTCGGTTGGCGGATTACCTGAAATGGAATAATAGCTTGCTCAGTTTCAATAATTTCTTCTACGCGGATCACCTGGATTGCTGCATCCTCAGTTAACGAAACAACCGGGGCAGGTTCCGCGCGATCTTTCCCAGTCAGTGTGATTCCGGCTAAATCAAGGGCGGTTTGCACTGAGCTTCCATCTGGGACTGTGACAGTCTCGATCTGACCATCCACATCTATCTCAACAGATATATCTTCTTGAGGTGTTGCTGGAGGCGGGGATGAGGAACAGGCAGATCCCACCAGGATCAGGATCGAGGCAATCAGTACGAATTTAATAAAATGGTATAATCTCATGACAGAAATCGGCATTGTATCAACACAATAAAGAGGCAAAAAACCTCCTGAATCATTCTAATTCCAGATTATAGCATGTCAGAAGAAAAATACTCAGATTCGGATCAGAAACAACCCCTTGACTTAACGGCTTTGGTAGAAGCCATTCTTTTTGTATCCCCGGAACCCATTAGCGCCAAACAAATTGGGACTATCTTGGAAGTAACTCCAAGGGTAGTAAAAAATGCTTTTATTGAGCTTAATGAACTCTATCACAAACGGGGTATTCGCCTCCAGCACCACAACGGAAAAGTCCAGATTACTTCCGCGCCCGAGGCGGCCCATATCATTGAAGGTTTGCTAGAATTAGAGACCACGAGCACTCTCAGTCAGGCAGCACTGGAAACACTCTCCATAGTTGCTTATCAACAGCCCATTACCAGACCCCAAATTGACTCAATCCGGGGTGTAAACAGTGATGGCGTTTTGCGTACTTTATTGAGTAAGGGATTGATTGATGATGTCGGTCGAACAGAAGGTCCAGGACGACCTATCCTTTACAGCACAACCACAGAATTTCTAAAGTATTTTGGATTGGCTTCCTATGAAGAACTACCTCCTCTGGAATTTGAAATACTTCAGGAATCAACCGATCCCCGTGTGTTAAAGGGTTAATAAAAGAAACATTAATCAACCAGCATCCCCTCCTGCTAGACAGCATTCACCAGTATGAAAATTAGAATCCAAAAAATCCTCGCTCAAGTTGGATATGGATCCCGTCGTAACTGTGAAATTATAATCAGTGAAGGACGGGTGAAAGTAAATGGTTTAACGGCTTCTCTGGGTATGAAAGCCGATCCAGATCAGGATGAGATTTCAGTCGATGGGAGATCTATACCAGTGCCTGAAAAACCGCGCTACATCCTTTTACATAAACCGAAAGGTGTCCTCTCTACGGTCAGTTCTCCAGACCGCCGCCCTACAGTCAGATCATTAATCAACCTACCCGGCCGATTGTATCCCGTTGGCCGACTGGATTTCACCAGTGAGGGATTGATTATTATGACCAATGATGGGGAGCTCACAAATTTACTTACCCACCCGCGTTATGAACATGAGAAGGAATATCATGTTCTTGTTACACGTAAACCCTCGGAACAGCAGCTTAAAACCTGGAGAAAAGGGGTTGTCCTGGATGATAAGAAACGCACATTGCCAGCAAAAGTTTGGATTGAAAAACAGGAACCTTCCGGAACCTGGCTTGGCGTTATACTTAAGGAAGGGAAAAACCGCCAGATCCACCGAATGGGAGATACCACAGGCTTGCCAGTTAAGCGCATAATCAGGGTCAGGATCTCAAACCTGACTCTTGGTGATATAAAACCTGGTGAATGGCGAGATCTTACCAAAGCAGAGATCAATGGTTTGAAAGGGTTCAAAAAATAAAAGGGACAATTATGGAAAAAAATACCAATCAAGACAAAAAATCCTGGCTGGATTCAGCTGCCCTTTCTAATGTAAATATTTCCTGGGAAATTATCATCTTTGGCATTATCATATTGCTCGCTGTAGTCTCCCGATTTTATGATCTGGGTACGAGAGTAATCAGCCATGATGAGACCTCCCATGTCTACTACGCCTGGAGACTTTTCAAGGGCATGGGGTACAGTCATGATCCAATCACCCATGGCCCCTTTCAGTTCCATTTTCTTGCCCTGATTTATTTTCTCCTGGGTGACAGCGACTATACTGCCAGAATCCCGGCTGCGCTCACCAGTGTGGCAACCATAGTATTCCTCTGGAGATACCGCCGTTATCTCGGAAACTGGGGAACCCTCGCTGCTGCCTTGATGTTCCTGATTTCTCCATTCATGCTTTATTACGGGCGATATGTCCGGAACGAATCTTTTGCTGCTTTATTTGGCGTGGTGACACTCTGGGCAATCCTGCGTTACCTGGAAACCAACTCTCCGAAATTTTTATATTGGCTTACAGCAGCTACAGTACTCCATTTCACCACCAAGGAAACCGCCTTCATCTATACAGCCCAGGCAATGATTTTCTTAGGGTTGATTTTCATCTCTGATTTATCAAAGAGGGAGTGGGAGAAACCTGCTTTTAGGAGACCATTCCTGATTGGATTAATCCTGGCTGGAGTATTCCTAAGTATCAGTTTTGTGCTTCAATCAATAACTCCTGAATTCCCAATTCCGGATCAGCAGCCAGCAGGCATTGATCCGATGACTGCTATACCAATGGGGCTGGTCGGGATCTTTTTGATAGGGTCACTATATTTTGCTCTCCGTGGATTCAGCTGGAAAAATCTTAAGCAGCTGCCATCATTCAGCGCCTTGCTCCTGCTTGGCACGCTGATTCTTCCTCAGCTTGCGCCATTTCCTGCTAATATCTTGAATATAAATTCCCTTGATTATTCAACACCGGGAATGATAAAAACCGGTGTGATTATCCTGATATTAACAGCCGTTGCTGTCACTGTAGGATTGTTATGGAACCGCAAAGAATGGTTGATTAATGCTGCCATCTTTTATATTCCTTTTACAATTCTCTACACGACCGTCTTTACGAACGGGACTGGATTTTTTACCGGATTGGTCGGATCCCTGGGATATTGGCTGGAACAACAGGCTGTTCAACGCGGCAGCCAGCCCTGGTATTACTACTGGCTGATCCAGATACCCATTTATGAATATCTGCCTGCACTGGGCGGACTGGCGACTGTGATTGGTGTGGGGATAAAAAAATTAATTAAACGCAAACCAAAACATGCTGAAAAGACCTC
>RCNF010000750.1_pt1 | contig 17282 bp, 17 predicted proteins | sample 2041311 | NCBI WGS metagenome assembly RCNF01 (sample SAMN09708228, study PRJNA481090) | Marine sediment metagenome, whole genome shotgun sequencing project. | biome: marine sediment; feature: ocean; material: sediment; isolation source: Sewage treatment plant 2 marine sediment (STP2) ... | reverse complement strand
AACTAACACGGGGAGGGGGTTACAGGCATGAAAACGGACTACCAAACAATCCAGGTGGAAATCCGGGACAATGTGGCTGTGTTCACCATGAATAATCCGCCGGTCAATCAGCTTTCGGAGCATTTTGTGGTGGAACTGGCCGGGGCTATCGGCGAGGCCTTTGAGGATGATGAGGTCAAGGCACTGGTGCTCACCGGGACCGGCGGCAATTTTATCGCCGGGGCTGACATCACTCAGATTAAAGACGTTAAAACCAAGGATGAGCTGCTGCCGATGATGAAGGAAAATACCCGTTTTCTGAACAGCATTGAAACCGGACCCAAACCGGTGGTGGCGGCCATCAACGGCAACTGCCTGGGGGGCGGCCTGGAAATCGCCATGTGTTGCCACTACCGGGCAGTCGCTAAGGGTATTAACCTCGGACAACCCGAAGTTCAGATCGGCCTGATCCCCGGTGCCGGCGGTACCCAGCGGCTGCCGCGTCTGATCGGCCTGCGCTACGCCCTGGAAATGATTACCATCGGCAAACCCATTAAAGCTGAAGTTGCCTTTCAGCGGGGATTGGTGGATGAGGTCACGGATCCTGACAAGCTGGTTGACGCCGCCGTTAAAGCGGCCGGTCGCTTTGTCTCGGGCGAACTGAACCTGAAGGCCCGGGCCACCCGCAACCGTCATTACTGGATCCCCAGTGCGGCCGAGAAAAAGGCCATGATGGATTTTACCAAGGCCATGATGGCGGCCCAGGCCAAAGGCTACATTGCCCCCTTCAAAGCGGTCGAAGCCATCGATAAGGGATTCAGCTATGACATCGATGCGGATCTCGAGCGGGAAGCAGACTTGTTTGCCGACTGTGCGATCTCGGATGTGGCCAAAAACCTGATCGGTATTTTTCTCAGCACCCGTGCCGCCGGTAGGCTGCCCCGCATTGAAGGCCTCGAACCGGCCAAGATTAAGAAAGTGGCTATGCTGGGCGGCGGTGTTATGGGATCCGGTATCGTCAGCCTCCTGCTCAAGGGCGGCTTTGAGGCCGTGCTGTGGGATATCAGCGAGGATGCTATAGAAAAGGGGGTCGGTTCGGTTCGCAAGACCTTTGAATACCCCATTAAGAAAAGGAAAATGAAACAGGCCGATCTGGACAACATGCTTGAAAATCAGCTGACCACCACCTCCTCCCTGGAAGATTTGAAGGGTGTTGATCTGATTATCGAAGCCGTGCTGGAAGATATGAAGGTGAAGCAGGACATCTGGAAACAGCTGGAAGGCATTTGCAGGCCGGATGTGATATTTGCCACCAATACGTCGGCTCTGCCGATCACTGAAATGGCATCTATCCTCAAAGATCCCGGTCGGATGATCGGCCTGCACTTTTTCAATCCGGCGCATCGGATGATGCTGCTGGAAATTATCTGCGCCGGAAAAACATCCGACCAGACCCTGGCCACCAGCGTGTCCTTTGCCCGTAACATCAAAAAAATTCCGATTGTTGTTAATGACGGGCCGGGATTTTATGTCTCCCGACAGCTTGGCGGTCTGCTGGGCGGAGCCGTATACCTCAGTGCCGATGGCGTTGACGGCGCTGCCATTGAAACCGCCATGCTGGATTTCGGCATGCCCATGGGACCGGCGACCCTGTCGGACCTCACCGGTATCGATATCGGGTATCATGTGAGCAAGACCTTTGAGAAGCGATTGGGAGAGCGCTACAAAGTGCATCCGTTGACCGAGGCCATTTACCAGACCGGCTGTTACGGCCGCAAAACCGGCGCCGGTTATTTTGATTACAGCGGTGACCAGCCGGTTCCCAACCCCAAAGTTGTCGCGGTCGTTCAGAATTACCTCAAAGAATACAATGTGTCTCCAAAGCAAATGTCGCAAGAGGAAATCATTGATACGCTGCTGGCTCTTGGAATCAATGAGGCCGCTCTTATGATCGAAGAGGGCATCTGCGACCGGCCCCAGGATATGGATCTGGCAATGATTTACGGTACCGGCTTTCCCCCTTACCGGGGCGGCATTCTGAGGTATGCCGACAAGTGGGGGATTAAAAACGTATACGAGAAGCTTGTGGCCCTTGAAGAACAGTACGGTCTACGCTTCAAACCGGCCGATCTAATCAAAGAAATGGCAGGGTCCGGAAAGACATTTTATCCGGAATAAACCAATCAACTAAACATGGAGGTGTCCCATGAAAGAAGTCGTCATTGCAGGATATTTACGAACCGCCCAAACCCGATCCCGACCCAATGACCCGGCCAGGGATTGGTTTTGTAAAATGAGAGCCGATGAACTTTTGGCCAAACTGATGCCCGAGGTCATAAAGAAAAGCGGTGTAGAACCCGAGGAAATAGATGATTTTCTGGTGGGCTGTGCCACCGGTGTCAGCGAGCAGTGGGCTTACGGCGGCCGGAACCCCTTATTTTTGGCCAATTTTCCGGATACGATTGCCGCTAAATTTATCGACCAGCAATGCGGTTCCGCCATGGCCGGTATTCAGATCGGATTTATGGAAATTGCCCAGGAATTTGCCGATATTGTTCTCGTAGGCGGAATGGAGCACATGACCCGGGTGCCCATGGGCGGACCTTTGATTGACAGGGGCGCCATCGTACCCAATATGACGCTTTTCTTGGATCCCAAATACCGGCATTGGGACATGATGACGGCCATGAACATGGGGCTCACCGCGGAAAAGCTTTTCGCCCAGACCGACTACACCAAGGAAGATATGGACAAATGGGGTCTGCGCTCACATCAGCTGGCATCACAGGCCCAGGAAAAAGGATATTTTGACGGCGAGATTTTACCCATTGAAGCCGAGCAGGCCGACGGGTCCATGATGGTGGTCGACAAGGATCAAGCGGTTCGGGGGGATTCAACACTGGAGGGCATCGCTTCGTTGAAACCGGCCTTTAAAAAGGACGGCGTCATTACTGCCGGGATTTCTTCGCCCTTAAATGCCGCCGCGACATCCATGGTCTTGATGTCCAAAGAAACCGCTAAAAAGAAAGGCATCAAACCGCTGGCCACGATTCGTTCCATCGGATTTGCCGGCGTGGACCCCACCATTATGGGGGCTGGCCCGGTTCCGGCCAGCCAAAAGGCCCTTGACAAAGCCGGGCTGAAAGCGTCTGATATCGATTTCTGGGAAATCAACGAAGCATTTTGTATCGTGGCCCTCAATTGCATAAAAGAGCTCGGTCTCGATCCCGATCGTGTCAACGTGATGGGGGGCGGCACGGCCATCGGGCATCCTCTGGGGGCAACCGGTATCCGCCTGACGGGGACCCTGGCACGCATTCTCAATCAAAAAGGTGGCCGCTACGGCTGTGCCAATGCCTGCGTCGGCGGCGGCCAGGGCGTGGCCACGATCATTGAGCGGGAAGAATATGATTGGTGATATTTTCTGATTTCCGGCTATATTAGCTGGGAGGACTGGATCGAACGTTTTAGTAGTTTGAAACGAAATCGTCTTGTAGGCAGAAAATATGTATCAACCCTTCCATGATGTTGTAACCAACGTTTCCACGACCATCGGAAAATATGAAGCGGAGCTGAACCGTCCCGTCATCGGCGTTATGCCGGCCTATTTTCCCATGGAATTGATTGATGCAGCCGGAGGCTATCCGGTTCAGCTGTGGGGCAATAATCTGCCCCTTGAAAATGCAGGCGCCTATTTGCAGTCCTACTGCTGTTCGGTGGCAAGGTCAGTTCTGGAGCTGGAGTTGAGAGGGATTGCCAACATGGTCAAAGGCTATGCCTTCACCTCGCTTTGCGACACGTTGGTGAATTTGCGAGAAATTTATCGCCATATTTTTACCAAGCCGACAGTGGAACTCTCCATTCCCATTACACGGACCGTGGAAGCCCGCAACAATTATTTAAAAAGTGTTGTCCAGTCGGTAACAGACGGGTTGGAAGAGATCACCGGAAAGAAAATGTCGCCCGCGACACTGGCACATTCAGCTGAGCGGTATGGTCGCACCCGGGCGCTCCAACGCCGGTTTTACCGGGTCCGGCGTGAAAGACCGGGTCTCGTTAAAAGTTATGATTTTTATGCCTTCCGGAAATTCTTGATATGGATGCTCTGTTCTATTATTATAATCATATAATAATGGAGTTATGAGTTTTGTTTTTACCCTGCCCGAATCGGTATGAATTAAATTTACATTTTTAGCTACGCCAATAGGTAAGTTTTTATCTGCTAAAAAATCTTGAACTTCTTTTAAGTCATTACCACAAGAAAAAAACATTGCTACCATAAAGAAAGTAGCAATGTTTTTAATATTCTGAATAACTGATTTTAACATCAGTGAAAGTTATGGAATTTTTACAGTTTCACCAATCCAGCATCTAATTTTATGAGGCGTTCCAGATTTTAATCCCATTTGGAAAATCATTTTAGTTGAAGGTGAGTTTGCGTCATAACTTTTAATATATCTATTAGCAGTTGAGGTTATACTTGGGTCAACTTTTTTAGCTTGACGGGCTTTATTGGCCGCAGCTACATAAACCATTCGTTTAGTAAACTCATCCGTACCACAACTATTCGCACTACTTGCATATAAATTGGCAATTAATAAATAGGCATGTCCCAAACTTGGTTGTGCTTTTAAAGCTCTAAAAGCATATGATCTTGATGCAGATTTACTTCTCCTCTTCATAGTATTAGCAATTTGATATAAGTATCTCGCCTTTTTATACGGATCTGTTTCAAGATCAACCGCCTTGTTTCTATATTCTATAGCTTTTCTGGCCTCACCTCTATCCTCTAAAATCCCTGCATAGAAAATGTAAGCGCCCGGTGAAGGATCAGCATGTACATAGGCCTCTACAATTTTAGGGTACATAGCATCTTCAGTACACTCTTTTGCATTTAATCTGGATGCCGCTCTACGTAACCATTTAGCATTATTTTTATTTTCCTCAAAACTTTTCTTATACAAAGGTATCAACCTATCACAAGTAGCAACCTCACCTATTATTTGATCTAAAACATCTTCTACCTGACCTAATCCTCTTAGGTTTATACCATTATTTTTTTGTGCCCTTTTCTCTTTCTTGCTAAGTGCTGTACCGCTTGTTTCTTTTGCATTGATCTTATCTAATTGTTGGCTTAATTTATCAATTTTATCATTAACGCCTTCTAATACATCATCGTAGGTATCAAAAACTTTTTGAACATTGGTATCTTTGTTTCTATCGGTTACTTCTCCAAAATACTTAGCCAGGTTTTTAACACTAAGACCGGTAGGGTCTGCTTTAAACCCTAACTCTAATTTTTCAAAAACAACTTCATTTGATGCGCCTCTTTCTACTAAAGAAATAGACCAATCACTATATACTTTACCTAAATTATCTGGAAAATATACAACTCTTTTCGCATAAATATCATCAATTAATTTACCGGCAGCTTTGTCACCTTTTTCTAATTTGTCATTAGCAATCTTTAAACCATCATAATAGATTAATTTTGAGGCTTTAGGGCAGTTTTCAAAACTCCACAACCACGGATCGTATGCGTCTACATAATTTTTACCTTTAACACTCTCATGAAAAAGAGATAAATTTTGTTTACATGTCTCCGGTTCAGCACCATATTTGTCTTGTGCATAAACATTACTCATTCCTATCAGCAGAAATAAGCTCATTGCTAGGGTTGTAATATTTTTCTTCATTTTGGTTGTTTTATATTAATTTAATCTTCTTTTATTAAACCATTTGTCATTTAATGTGAAACCAAGCCGAAAGTTAATATAATTTTCTTTAATTATCCCACTATTTAGCTCTCCTCTTTTACCAAGTTCAAAACCTAGGTTAATATTTGACAATTGTTTACCCATTGGTAATCCTACTCCAAAAGACATGCCAAATTCATTTACCTCAGTATTATTAACTGTCAATCCGGTTTTTTTAAATTTTATTCCAGCTCTGTATTTAACCCGGCTAAAATAACTTGATATTGAATTATATTTTGGAATGAAAAACCCTCCAACAGATAATCTATTAGATTTGTTATATGAAACATCTGAATTTTGATCAAGAACGCCATCTGTGAATTCTAGAGCGTTTTGGAAGCTATATTCTATACCCGCATACCATTTATTTGTTTGCCCTACACCCGTACTTATTGTAGTTATCAAAGGGTTTTTAATTTTGCTTTTAAATGAATTGTTAACAATAGTATCTCTTGGACTAACAAATTCATCACTTGAATTTATTACCGAAAATAAATATTCTTCTCCTTCATTAGATAATTCATTATCTAAATTTAGAACCCCACCAATTTTCAAGTTCAATTTTTCGTTAATTTTGGTGTTATACTGAAATCCCCCTTTGAGGGTAACTCCGCTAATTGTAGAATTAGTTTTATACAGGGTAGCTAAATTCACTTGATCCTGTCTATTCAACAAGGTGTTTTCATTTGTTCCGAATACATAGGCAGTTTCAAGGCCTACACTTAAATTTTCTAATAACTTGTAACCAAATCCTAAAAATACCCGGTTGGTACCACCCTCACCTTGAAACTTATTGATGGCAATCAATTTATCTTCATCATCTCTAAATTCTTGTAAAAGTGAATAACCTACAGTAGTATTGGGCTGCAAACCAAATGAAAATCCTGCTTTTGTGCCTAAAGGAATTCCTAAAGCCATATATGACAAGGAAGCAGTAGAAGCTGATTCAGAATTAATACCATCATTAATTTCTAATGCCTTATTTTCACCAGCCAACGTATAGACTGTGATCCTCAATGAAGCCAATGAAGCAGGATTTGAAAAAGAAAGTTGATAAGGACTACTAAATGCAGAACCTATTTCCCCCATGCTTATTTCTTCAACCGTTTTTTGAGCTGTTTGTTCACCTATACCAAAAAATGAATAAGGCGAAATATTGTTAGTTTGCGCGAAGCTTTGAAAAGATAAAAAGATTATTAGTAATCCTATTGGTTTCTTAATCATTCGTCTAAGTTATGTATCAAAATACTATTTAGTCCTTCCAACAAAAAATTTGGATTGGCAAATATGGTACTTTTTAGCTTTTTAGCCAAGAAATTTGTGTCTCCTCCTGTTAAAACAACTGTTAAATTTTGATAATTCTTTTTGTATTGACCAATTACGCCATCAATTTCCTGTATCAAACCGTTTAAAACTCCTGAATGGATAGCGCTTTCAGTATCTTTTCCTATCAGTTCATATTGGTCTTGTTCTAAACTTGGTAAGTTTGCAGTATAGTGGTGTAATGAGTTATATCTTAATACAATACCGGGAGAAATTGCGCCGCCCAGGTATTTTTTATTTGAATTTATAAAATCATATGTAATACAAGTGCCGGCATCTATTACAAGTATGTTTTGTTTAGGGTAATTTGTAATAGCGGCGCTGGCCAAAGCAATTCTGTCTACTCCTAAGGTTGACGGAGAATTGTACTCATTGACAAATGGAATCTTTGTATGATGATTTAATTGAATTACTTTATTGACACCCTCAAAACCATTAAGTTTTGCCATGTCAAATTTAGAAACTGAAGAAACAATGCAATTTTTAATTGAGTACTCTTTTTGGAGTTTTTTTACATTGCTGGCAATGCTTTTACTAGCACAAGTAATTTTTTTAAGAATAGTATTTTCTTCAATAACGGCTAATTTTGCGCTGCTATTTCCTATGTCAATAATTAAATTCATTTACTATTTTAAAAGGATGTAAAAATACAAATAGATTTTTTATATAATAGTTTGGATTTATTTTAAATTTACAGTTATATTTGCATCCGCTAAAAACTAGCAGGTACCTTAGCTCAGTTGGTAGAGCAATGGACTGAAAATCCATGTGTCCCTGGTTCGATTCCTGGAGGTACCACAAAAAGCCCGAACGTATGTTCGGGCTTTTTGATTTTAGAGGAAAAAGTAAATTGTATTTTAGGAGAATCGATAATTATTAACTACTTCTAACTCTTTGTAATATTTTATAAAGCTGATTAACATCTTCGATAGTAGTCGTATCGTCTTTTCTGGCATGAGCAATTTTAACATGCTTATAATATTGGACTTCCAGCGGTGATAATAGGTCAATATATTTTTTAATACTAAATAATAAGTTTATTAGCGAACCTTCAATACCAATTAAATTAACCATATCTTCATAACCTTGATGTTTGCCGTTTATCCTTTCCTTAACTAATGTGTCATTACCTTTTTCCAAATCGTTTAAATTTTTAAGTTATTTAATACAAGTGATTATTCTTTTGTATCCCTATAATATAATCTTAAATCTAAAGTAATTTTAAAGTTTTTTAATAAGCTGCTCTTTTTCCAAACTTTTAATAATTCTATCTACAAAATCAATTACTGTGTTATGCACTTTTGAAGGATCTATTATATCGATAGATCCGGTCCAGACAAGGGTTCTTTCAGCATCAGAAGTAATACTGTATAATGAAGATTCTACATGATAAACTTTATACTCTTCATAGTAACCGGGTTGATAATAGATATCTTGGTGCATAAAATAGTAATCTTTAAATCTACTGAATCTATAATTAACATCTCTATAGTCTTTCTCACTTACCTTTTTGTTTTCGACGCCTTTAACGGCAGTTACCAATACAGCATCAAACCCTTGGTCTTTAATCATCTTCACTTCTTCTTTAATATCTTTTTCAGATTTCTGGGAAAGCGTGAAGTTAGGTTCAAATATTTCTAAACTTTTAACCGCGTTGATATCTCTTAAGAAGAATTGTGATCGTAGCTTTTCTTCAAATAGAGATCTGGCATTTAAATTTTGCGCAATGCCTACTACCAACATTTTTTCTGTCTTAAAAATGGGGGTATCAGGATTTTTCCAGCTATTTACTAATCGTGTTGAAGAGCACCCAATTAATATGCTAAAAAGCATGAAATAGCATAACTTTTTCATAATTCAAAGTTTTAAATTTATTCAAAATGTCTTGACTGTACGTGTCAGAGATAATTATTAAAGATCTTAACAACTATTTTTATTTACTATGATAAATATCAGCCATCCTGTTAAAGATTAAGAAGAATTCGAAAACATGAAGCATAAAAAAACCGAACTGTTCGTTCGGCTTTTTTATTTTATAACATTTTTAAGTTATTTATTTCTTGCTGTGTAAGATGGCGCCAATGACCACGAGATAAATTTTTCTTCGTTAGTTCTGCAAAAATGACCCTATCTAATTTAACAACTTTATACCCAAAATGCTCAAATATTTTACGCACAATCCTATTTCTTCCAGAATGAATTTCTATGCCTATTTCGGTTTTAGATTGATTTTCAATATATGAGATGCTGTCTACAAAGACCATTTTATCTTCTAACATGAAATTTTCTGAGATTTTTTGTAAATCTTTTAAAGCCAATTTTTTATCTAAAGAGGCGTGGTACAATTTTCTTATAGTATGTTTGGGATGTGTTAGTTTTTTAGCCATTTCGCCATCATTGGTAAAAAGTAACAAGCCAGTAGTATTTCTGTCTAATCTGCCCACAGGATAAATTCGTTCTTTAGAAGCGGTCCTAACTAATTCCATAACCGTGCTTCTACCGCGCTCATCATCCATTGTGGTAATATAATTTTTAGGTTTGTTCAACAATACATACCGCTTAGATTCGGGATTTATTAGAGCACCATCAAACCTTACTTCATCATCGAACTTTACCTTGTAACCCATTTCTGTAATGATCTTCCCATTAACACTTGCATTTCCTGCTTTGATATAAGTGTCTGCTTCTCTGCGCGAACAAATGCCTGAATTAGATATATATTTATTTAATCTAATTTCAGTAGGCTCAACTATACTTTTTTTAGAATTGTCTTTTTTATAAGGATCGGGCTTACTTTTACCATAAAACTTTTTGGTACTCTTGACTGATTTTTTTTGATCTTTTGGAAAAGATTGTGAAGAAGACTTTTTAGCGTGTCGTCCTCTCGACGAGTTTTTTTCAATTGCCATTATTTCTAAATTTTTGGCAAAAGTAGCCTTTTTAATTAGGTATGCGTTAATCTTTTATCTCAATTATTCGTTGCCTTTCCCTATTAACCAATAATTTAGTTACATCGGGCCTTGAGTAGTGTCCTGAAACATCAAAATTTTGACGCTCCTCTAAAATGCTATCGAAGTTTAAGGTCTCAATAATTAGACCTTCTTTATGGAGAACAGGCTCTACAATCCATTCACCATCGGGGCCGGCAATGCATGAGCCACCATTAGCCAATTCATCGGGTGCATTTGCTAAAATCGTATCTAAGTGAGGTGTATTTTTTGGAAAATCTTTTCGTGCCATTAAATTGGAAACAGATATCACAAAAGAACGTGATTCTCTAGCGATAAATCGCGTGATATATTTTGTATTGTGATCACTACCGGGCCAAACGGCAATATGCAAGTTTTCACCTTGGCTGTATAAAGCAGTTCTTGCTAAAGGCATCCAGTTTTCCCAACAGTTTAACCCACCTAAAGTAAATTTTTTTAGAGGATGTACCCGCAAACCAAATCCATCACCTTGCGCCCAAGTTAAACGCTCATCATATGTAGGCTGCAGTTTTCTATGAACAGATTTAATTTCACCTTGTTGATTAATATATACTAATGAGCAATATAAACTGTGGCCGCCTCTATCTATTGGACGTTCAATAATACCTAAGTAGATTGCAATATTTTTTTCAGCACAAAGTTTACAAATCTTGTCTAAATGACCTGCTTCAATCTGTATAGAATTATTTGCATAATGCGCATGAAGTTCTTTATTTATTTTTGTATTCCATTCTGCTCCTCCTGTTAAAGCCAACCAAAATGGATAACCAGGCAATAAGGCTTCACCAAAAACTATGAGTTCACAACCTGAACTTGAGGCATCTTCGATAGTTTTTAATATTTTTTCTATGGTTTTTTCTTTGTCTAACCAAATGGGAGAAATTTGAGCTAGCCCAACTGTTAATAGATTTGAACTCATAATATTCTTTTTATTATTACAGAAGTATCAATCAATGCCAAACTGAAAACACCTGCTATAATTAAAAGTTTAAGAATGTTGTGAAGTAGAATATAGTTTTTTTCTGAATTAGACCTCCAAAGCAATACTACAAAAACAAATAGTATTGCAATGGAAAAATAAAAGTAATACTTCATCAAACCAAGTTCAGGATATTTCGATAAAAAATAAATAGGAGGCAAGGTTAATAAAGAAATTAATGTAATTAAAATTTTAGTAAAATGTTCTCCATATTTTATAGGTAAGGTTATATAATTAAGCACAATGTCTCCTTTAATACTCTCTAAATCTTTAATTAATTCTCTTATCAATAATACAAAAAATAAAAAGGAAGCATGTGTAAAAATAATAGTCGAGAAATTCTTATAGTATACAAATACAGCAAAAAAAGGTAAAATGGCTAATATAGAGGCAGAAAATAGTTTTACCAACGGATATAATCTCAATTTATGTGAATACAACCATATCAAAAAGATGTAGACAGCAAAAAATAATGAAGCACGCCACGAAACTAAAAATCCAAAACAAAAACCTAAGAAGTTTAGAAAAAAATATATATATAACTTCGTTTTTTGGTTGACAATGCTATCTATTTTTGCTTTATAAGGCCTGTTTATTTTATCTTTATCGGCATCATAAAAATTATTGATTATATAACCTGCTGCTATTACACAAATGGAAGCCAAAACAATAAAATATAAATTAAGGTCTAATAATATTTGACGTAATGATTTTTCCGGCGAAAAAATAAAAATGGAAGCTAAATATTGGGCCAATACAATAATAACAATGTTATAACCCCTAACTACTGATAACAGGCTTAAAAATTTATAATAAAAGGGATATTTTTTAGGCCTTTTGGGGGTATTATTCTCGGCAACTTTAAGTAAATCCATATTATCGAATTAAAATCGATATACCAATTCTAACTTATAATTTTTAAGTATTTGTTGGGCTTTTTCGTAGTCTTTTGTAAATCCTAAAATATATCCACCGCCACCAGATCCACAAAGTTTTAAATAATAAGCATTCGTCTCAATACCTTGTTCCCATAGTTGATGAAAAGCTTTAGGAATCATAGGTTTAAAATTATCCAAAACTACCTTAGAAAGTTGTTTTACATTTCCAAAAAGCGATTTTATATTACCATGTAAAAAATCTTCAATACAGGCGTCAGTATATGTAGCAAAATCTTCATTAATCATTTTCCTAAAACCTTCATTTTTCATTTTATTCATAAAAATACTCACCATAGGTTCGGTTTCGCCAATCTGCTCTGAGTCTAATAAAAAAACTGCACCCTTTCCTTCTTTTTGAGACGGGATACCAGTAGGTTCTAAATGATCTTTGGACTTGATTAAAATGGGTAAACTTAAATAACTGTTTAATGGATCTAACCCAGAACTTTTTCCATGAAAGAAGGATTCCATTATCGAAAAAATTTCCTTTAATTTAAGTAATTTATACCTGGTTAAATTTTCCAACACGGTTATTTTGTCATCCGCATATTTATCATAAATAGCAGCTACCAAAGCGCCCGAGCTACCAACACCATAACCTTGAGGAATACTCGAGTCAAAATACATGCCTTTATCAATATCACGTTTTAGTTCATCAAGTCTAAATTGAACCATATCTTTGCTATTTACATCGCATAAATATTGATAAAACTTTTGTAAGTTTTCATTTGACTTATTCGAGGCTTCTGATGAGATTTCAGAAACTTTTAATGCTCCTTGATATGAATTATAGGGAATCGCTAATCCTTTAGAATCTTTAATGATTCCATATTCTCCGAAGAGCAATATTTTGGCATAGAATAAGGGTCCTTTCATTTAAGGTGTTTAGCTTTTTATTGATAAATAAACGCAAATATAATAGATTCTATTGTATATCAAACTTTTAGATCATTTAAAAAACAAATTTTCTATACATTTTAATCTATACCATCATAATAATACATTTGCCAAACACCAACTTTTTTATCATTGAGGTATTTGCCTTCTCCTTTCAGCTTTCCATCACGATAATACTCTTTCCATGGTCCTTTACGTTCTCCATTTTCATATAATCCAGATTCAGATAATTTAGCATTTTCATAGTACTCAACCCATTCACCTTCAATTTTCCCATCTAAATAAGTATATTGACTTTTCAAAGGGCCGATTTCATGATAATTTTTTCTTAACCCATACAATGAATTATTTTTATAGTTAACTATTTGCATAATGTTTCCATTTTCATGGTACCAAGTTACCTGACCTTCGAATTGTTCTTGATCTTTATTGAGCGATAAAGCTTCCATTTGCTTCGCTCCTGATAAATAATAATCTACCCACCAATAACCATTATTTTTTTTATCTGGCTGAGGTCTAAAATAGGAGGCTTGATTTTTCTCAGCTATATTCCAATTGGCATCATACCAAATTGTATCATTCTGCGCAAATAAAGTAGTTGAAAAAATAAAAATAAAGAGGAAGGAAAGTGTAGACAAATTCTTCATAATTAAAGGTTTAAGTTTAACAAACAATAAAAACTATTACTTTAGCCTATGTTATAACTACACGTATATATAGTTTTACTATTTAATCTTCAATTTATTATGAAATTGAGAATACATCATTTAGTCAAAGAATCAAAATCATAAAAGGATAGGATCTCAATATAAAATCTGTCACAATTGCTTGGCTCCTGATCCGGCCCTATCACAAATATAATGATTATTTTGGCAAAACTGAATCAGTTGGCTTATTACAAATTTGTTAACAGATGATTTTTCTTTTTCAGGAAATAATAAATGCACGTTTGCACCTGCATCTAAGGTAAAACAAACATTTGAGTTAGTTTGAGCTCTAAATTCCCATATTTTATTAATTATATGAAGCGTATTTGGTTTCATTAAAATAAAATAAGGGTTGCTAGTCATCATCATAGCATGTAGTGTTAGCGCTTCACTTTCAACAATATTTATAAAACTTTGCAAATCTCCATTTTGCAAGACGGAAGATAATTTTGAAATGTTATCCTTAGCTTGGTCAAATCTGTTTTCTGCAAAAGGATGGTTAGGCATTAGATCATGTCCAATAGTACTTGACACTTGTTTTTCTCCTTTATCAACCAATAAAATGGTGTCGTGATAATTTTTAAAATTATCATGTATTTTATAAGGAAATTGCATCCCAAAAAGATCAGAACTTCCTAATATTTTTTCATGCTGGCCCCAAACAACAATATTGCCGATAATGCTTCTACTTGCACTTCCTGAACCCAAGCGGGCTAAAAAAGATGCTTTTTTATAAAATAATTCATCAGTAATTGATGAATTCAGTGCTTTTTCCATACTCATTATACACAATGCTAATGCAGCCATACCACTTGCAGAAGAGGCAATACCACTGCTATGCGGAAAAGAATTTCGAGATTTTATAACAAAATCATATTCAGTTAAAAACGGAACATATTGTTGAATTCTAGAGAAGAATTTTTCAATTTTAGGTTTGAATTCATCTTTCTTTTTACCTTCAAAATAGATTTCAAATCTGATATCTTTTGAACTTTTCTTTGTGAATTCTAACGTAGTCAAGGTAAAACAAGCATCCAATGTAAAGCTGATAGAAGGGTTTTCTGGTAATTGTAGTTCTCGTTTGCCCCAATACTTTACTAAGGCAATATTACTAGGAGTTTTCCAAGTGAAATTCCCTTTTTCCAGAAAAGAGCTTTCAACTCTTTTAAAAATAAAATCTTGTTCGGTAATCATTAATAGAATTTGTGCAAAGATAGAATTATTTACATTTGCATTAGAGTTAACGAAATATCAAATTGAATAGAAAAATTAAATTAATTTGGGATTTTAGAGGTCCGGAATCTTTAAAAATTGCGGAACATCATTGTGTGCATTTAAATGAATTTGCAATTAGCGAAGCATTGGCGTTTCATGAAATTGATACGGTTGAAATATCAGACCATTATAGCACTGCATTTATTGTTGTAAATGAAAAGGATATGCTTGCATTTCGTGATGCTTTAAAACCACATCGTGGAGAAATTGCCAAATAAATTTTTGCCAATCGCGCTACTATCCCTGAACTTAACATATAAAAAAGTTGATTCTTTTATAAATCAATTCTCATTTTAATTTTATCAATGTTACTTTTTAACAAATGAATCGTCTTAAAAACTAATTGTCTTATAAGAACGAAAAGCGTTAAAAAAAGAATAAAACTGTCTTAAGGAAATCAAAAAAATTCGATTATATAGTTAAGAAATCTTTAATTCGCTGATAGAAAAAACCAAATAAATGAACAGGGTCACTATTAAACTATTATTTTCTTTTATTGTATTCTGCTCATTCTACTCAAACGCTCAGGTAATTAACTCTAAAATTTTAGACTCGATTACCCAAGAACCAATCCCTTATGTAACTATACAGTTGAATAATAGGGGAGTGATATCCAATGAAGAAGGCCGTTTTAGCTTCCTACTAAATAATACTATAAAAGCTACCGATTCCATTATTATTTCGTGCATTGGTTTCGAGACAATTTCAAGACCATTGAATCAATTTCAAGATAGTATAATTTATTTAAAACCTAGGGCAATAGAACTTAAGGAGATCGTATTGACTAATAAGCAATATACCGTCGAAGAAATTATTGAAAAGGCAAAGGAAAATGTGGATAAGAATTACAATTTTGATTTGACCAAAAAAAGGATGTTTTATAGAGAATCAAATCATCAGAATTTTGTAAAGACTAATTACACATTAGAAAAGTCAACGATTGATGCTCTGAACAAGTCATTTTTAGACAGTGTTATGCAAAGTGTTCCTAAGAATAATTCTTATTATACTGAAATCTTATGTGATCTCTATGGGAATTTTAACAAGGATAAACAGAAAATGGATCTTATAAAAGCTTCAGAACTTTATGACAAAAACATGGAGGTTAGTTTTACGGCTTTAGAAGATAAGTTTAATAAAATTATAGAAGAAAATGTTAAGACTGATTCATATTTTAAAATAAAATCAGGAGTATTTGGTGATAAGGTTGAAATGGATGAATTCAAGGATAACAAAATAGATTCAACGGATGCTGAGGAACTTAAGAAGAAATTAGAAGAAGAGAAAAAAAGCGAAGCTGATAAGAAAGAAAATTTTGCGAAATATAGAAAAAGTAGTTTCGTGAATATGATGGACGACCTTTTTTTTCAAGATAAGACGAATATCAATTTTTTTAGAAAATCAGGAAAGTATGATTTTAAGTTGCTTGAGCTAACCTATTTAGGAGATGACGTAGTTTATGTAGTTGAATTTATTCCTAAGGGATCGGCGGATTATAAAGGGACTCTTTATATTAATTCTGATAACTTCGCTATTATAAGGTTAGATTATGAAAATGTTAAACCCATAAAGAATTTTAGGTTATTGGGAATTTCATATAGAATATACCTTACCAAGGGAAAAATGATCTTTTCAAAAGAAAAAAATGACCGCTATAGTTTGCAGTATCTTGAAAAGGAAATTGCCAGCCGATTCGGGATACAACGCCCGTTAAAGATCATTGAGAAAAATAAAAATGTAAAAGGAAGACGTAAGCAGAACGAGTTATTTGTAAAATTAGATATGGCAATAACGGCTAGAAATAAATATGAAGCAGTTATTTTTGATACCGAAAATGTCACTACTTCAGAATTCAATAGTTTCAAAGAAAACAATACGATGTTGTGCCAGCATATAATCCAGCATTTTGGAAGGGCTATAATATCATAGAACCTAATCAGGCAATTAGAGAATTTGTAGTTATTGAATAAGAATCTTACCGGTATACTTTTTCTACAATTGTTTAAAGGTTGGATTATGGTTGTATTGTAGATCTTTTTTGTAGCAGTTAACCGATTTAGTCAGTTAGTTGCATTTCACCTTTCATTATCAATAAACCACGATGTTTTAAAATGAGTGAAACGATTTCTTTCATTTTTGTTGGTTAATAAAACATTAAACGTATATTTGCGATTAACTATGAATAAAACGTTACAACCCATAGATTACAGTGAAGATGCGGAAACGTTATCTAAATTCGCAAAGGCCCTTGGCCATCCAACTCGTTTGATCATTTTGAAACATTTGAGTAATCAAAGTTGTTGTTATACAGGTGATTTGGTTGAAATGTTGCCTTTAGCTCAATCTACGATATCTCAACATTTAAAGGAATTGAAAGAAGCAGGTTTAATTGAAGGAGAGATAAATCCTCCTAAAATTAAATATTGTATTCATGTAGA
>RCNF010001808.1_pt1 | contig 17331 bp, 17 predicted proteins | sample 2041311 | NCBI WGS metagenome assembly RCNF01 (sample SAMN09708228, study PRJNA481090) | Marine sediment metagenome, whole genome shotgun sequencing project. | biome: marine sediment; feature: ocean; material: sediment; isolation source: Sewage treatment plant 2 marine sediment (STP2) ... | reverse complement strand
CCTTCACCAGATCGCCATTGATCTCATCGCTGGCAAACGAGTGGGTCAAATAGATATAGAGCCGTACATTTTCTGTCAGCAGGTGATCATTCAATGAGTAATAACATCAGTGTGGGTGTGGCCCTGGCACACCAATAGCAAGTATTAATAACTTAATCTCAAAGTTCAAGAGACGTATAAACATTTTGGATCTCTTTTTCCTGAATACACAAATAAGCCATTGTTTGGCGCTGTGTCGCATGTCCCAGTGCTTGCATTAACAATGGCAATGGTGTGTCCTGCTTAGTGCGCTGCATATAGCCCCAGGTTTTACGCAAAGTGTGGCTGCCGTAGTTTCCTTTAAGATTTGCTTTCGTGCACCAATCTTTAACCAGATTATTTAATGTAGATACTTTTAGTGCCTGTGCGCCACGGTAGCCAGTAAAGAAATACGCATCGTCGTCCATGAGACTTAGATCTTTCTTTTTCAATGCTTCAGACTCTCGTGCCTTTAACCATACCTGAACAGCATCGTAAGCAGCTTGATTAAAAGTCACCGAACGGTACTGTTTCGTTTTCTGCTGCTTGATTTCTAAAATATCACCAGGGAGGAGGTGGGCAACGTGACCTACACGGATGGATAATAATTCTGATGCACGAAATGCCGTATTGATGCCAAGAACAAACAAGCAAAAATTTCTCGGTTGTTTTAACAGTAGTGTTTTTATTTTAGAAATGGTCTGGAGGGTTCGAATCGGTTCGACTTTTATCGTATCACCAGATTTCGGGTGATTGTGATTTTTGGATAAACTGGTCATTCTTTTATAGCCCAAGTATTATTGTAATCTTAATATTAGTTGGGATAAGTTATACCAGTGTTTATCAAAAAAGACAACATAAAGTAGTAAAATAACGTGTAATAACAGCTTGTTAGCAGCTTTTAAATCTCCCCAACTTTTGTGTATAAGTTGGGGAGAGGTAATGTCTAACGGATGGGAAGTCCACTTAAGAAATCGAACTAATCTGTAAATTTTTAGGTGTAGCCACCATCTACAATGCGCTTTATATACAAGATCACCGCATCACCATGACTTTCAGTAAATAAGTCAGCTGCAGTCTTACCACCCATTGATGGAATCTTTTCATTTTCAAACCAATGATTTGCTTCTTGTTCAGATAAAACCATCTTTGAATCAATGAGCAGTTGGATTACAGTTTTTTTGCTGACCATGATATGGAATTATAAACAATTGTGGATAAAATGCTTTTCGCTACATATTCTGTAGGTGTGTTTCTAGTCATCATAAGTGCACCACAGCTTCATATTATGATTAACAAACCCAGTCCAACTTATCCAGTTATCGTTACTGGGGCGGCCAGCATTAGCAGTGTATTAAATCTGATCTTACTATTTATACGGTCACTAAAGCTCTGAAATACATAAAGCGGTAGTGTGGAATCCGCACTGGGCGCCAAATTTACGTTATTTCTTGAAAATTTACATCGTTTCTTGAAAAAATTCGCAATTACACTTGGACGCCCAATTGAGTATGTACTTGCTTCCAACTTCTATCCTATAAGTCCGCATAATGTATATTATGTTAAATAGCGTAAATAGTTCTAAATATTCATATAACTTAAGTTAGTTGATCATCCTGTTGGTTAAACGCTTTATGCCAATGACGCCCTTTAGTACTACTTAAATTACTACTAAACTTTTATTACGGGCTTCCTGCGTTATAAATCATTTTCGGCAATTTGCTGTCAATTTATTGTTCTAATACCTGCCATTGTGGCACCTACTGGTAGTCATTACATATAAGTATTTGATTGTGTGCTTATTGCCAGGTTGTTTTTTAAATAAGTGCGTGAAATGACGTATTTATTCCATGTCTACCCTTGTATAAAGACACTATTAAAAGTAGGATACGCGCGGTTAATGACATGTCCCAGGTCAAGAAAAGCATATATTTTATTTTGACAATTCAGTCTTAACAAAGATTTCTAAATACTAAATTATAAAATTTGTCAGGAGAAAACATGAGTGCAGCAATCCGTGTTGCCAGCTTTATCGGTCTGATGCTTATTAGCATGCAGTCCTGGGCTGAGTATCAGCTGGACCTTCGTCCAGGAGTCACTACAGTTAGTCAGGGTGCGTATGAAATACATACTCTGGTTATGTGGATTTGTGTTGTTATCGGTATCATCGTATTTGGTGCAATGATTTATTCAATCATTATGCATCGTAAATCACGCGGTTATAAAGCTGCTAAATTTGACGATAATTTGACCGTTGAAATTATCTGGACCGTTGTTCCATTTATTATCCTGGGTTTCATGGCAGTACCTGCTACCAAGGTACTGCTTGCGATGGAAGATGTATCAAATTCTGATATGTCTATTAAAGTGACCGGTTATCAGTGGAAATGGCATTATGATTACCTTGGCGAAGATATCAGTTTCTTCAGTAATCTGTCGACACCCATTGAAGCGATTAAGAACAAGGCAACCAAAGAAAAAAATTACCTGTTAGAAGTTGATAATCGTATTGTTGTTCCAATCAATAAAAAGATTCGTTTACTGTTTACCTCTAACGACGTAATTCACTCCTGGTGGATACCTGCATTTGCAGTGAAAAAAGACGCGATTCCAGGGTATATTAATGAAAGCTGGTTCAAAACAGACAAAATCGGCACTTACCGCGGCCAGTGTGCTGAATTATGTGGAACCAATCATGGCTTTATGCCGATTGTGGTCGATGTTGTATCTGAAGCTGATTACGCTACATGGGTTGCAGACCAAAAAGAAGGTGCTGCAGCTGCAGCAGCAAGTTCCAATAAAACCTGGACAAAAGCTGAGTTAATGGAGCATGGTAAAACGGTGTATACAACAAGCTGTCTAGCATGTCATCAGGCTGGCGGTGAAGGCCTCCCTCCTATGTTTCCTGCTCTAAAGGGCGGTGTCATTACTACCGGCGATATTGCTAAACATATTGATATTGTGGTAAACGGTAAGTCGGGTACAGCGATGCAGGCATTTGGCCCGCAGTTAAATGATGCGGATATCGCCGCACTGGTTACTTATGAGCGAAATGCCTGGGGTAATGATACCGGTGATGTTGTACAACCTGTAGACATTAAAGCCGCTCGCTAACAGCTTTAATAAAAGACATTAATAACAAATCTTAACTTATTGAATAATAAAAGATAAACGAGGCATTTATGAGCGCTGTTATCGAAGAACATCATGAAGAACATCATGACCACAAACCAACCGGTATAGGTCGTTGGTTATTTAGTACTAACCATAAAGACATTGGAACCATGTACCTGTGGTTCAGTTTCATTATGTTATTTATTGGTGGATCACTGGCACTGGTTATCCGTGCTGAGCTATTTCAACCGGGTCTGCAATTTATAGAACCTGAGCTTTTCAACCAGATGACTACTCTGCACGGCCTTATTATGGTGTTCGGGGTAATTATGCCGGCATTCGTTGGTTTAGCTAACTGGATGGTGCCAATGATGATTGGTGCGCCAGATATGGCGCTGCCTCGTATGAATAACTGGAGCTTCTGGTTACTACCAGGCGCATTTGGTTTGCTGATTGCAAGTTTGGTCATGAGCCTGATGGGTATGGGTTCTGCACCAAACTTTGGCTGGACATTCTATGCCCCGCTGTCTACCACTTACGGTCCAGACAGTACGGATTACTTTATCTTATCTGTACACATGATGGGTATCTCATCAATCATGGGTGCGATCAACATTATCGCCACTATTATCAACATGCGTGCACCTGGCATGACATACATGAAAATGCCTATTTTCGTATGGACATGGTTTATTACTGCCTACCTGCTGATTGCGGTTATGCCTGTATTAGCTGGCGCAGTAACCATGATGTTTACTGACCGTAACTTCGGCACCAGCTTCTTTAGTGCTGCAGGTGGCGGTGACCCAGTATTGTTCCAGCATGTTTTCTGGTTCTTTGGTCATCCTGAAGTGTATATTATGATTCTGCCATCTTTCGGCATTATCTCTCAGATCGTTCCTACGTTCTCACGTAAAAAGATTTTTGGTTACTCTTCAATGGTCTATGCAACCTCCTCTATTGCATTCCTGTCATTCATCGTCTGGGCTCACCATATGTTTACTACAGGCATGCCTGTTGCGACTGAGTTGTTCTTTATGTATGCAACCATGTTGATTGCTGTGCCAACAGGTGTGAAAGTATTTAACTGGGTAAGCACTATGTGGCAGGGTTCATTAACCTTTGAAACCCCCATGTTGTTTGCTATTGCTTTCATCTTTCTGTTCACCATTGGTGGTTTTACCGGTTTGATGCTGAGTATTGTGCCAGCTGATTTCCAGTATCATGATACTTATTTTGTGGTGGCGCATTTCCATTACGTATTAGTGACAGGTGCTTTGTATGGTATTTTTGCAGCAGTATATTTCTGGTTACCTAAGTGGACCGGTAACATGTATGACGAAGGCCTGGGTAAACTGCATTTCTGGGTATCAACTATCTCAGTCAATGTATTGTTCTTCCCTATGCACTTTGTTGGTTTAGCGGGTATGCCACGTCGTATTCCTGACTACAACATGCAGTTTGCTGAATTTAATGCTATTGCTTCAATTGGCGCATTTGTCTTCGGCTTTGCACAGTTAATTTTACTGTACAACGTGATTAAGACGATTCGTGGTAAGAGTACAGAAAAAGCCACTGACCAGGTTTGGGAAGGCGCGGAAGGTTTAGAGTGGACATTACCATCTCCCGCTCCATTCCATAGCTTTACTACGCCCCCGACTGTAAAGTAAGCAGGAGTATGCAGGAGGAGCAGAACAGATTTCTGTTCTTGCTCCTGCCGTAAAGTAATAACGAATGACTGCCCGAGCAGATAAAAACATGGCTAATAAGAACGAAGGCAATAAAAAAGTTGTACAAAACTTGTTATTTGCTACCCTCGGTATGTTTTGTTTCGGCTTTGCCTTAGTGCCTTTGTACGATGTTTTTTGTGAGTACACAGGACTAAACGGTAAAACAGGTGTGCAATATGTGTCAGAAGAACAGATGCAGATAGACACCACCAGAGAAATAAAAGTGGAATTTCTGGCAAATCTAAATGATGGAATGCCCTGGGAATTTAAACCTTTAACTTATTCAGTAAAGGTGCACCCTGGTGAAGCAACACGGGTAGAGTACATTGCCAAAAATAATACAGACAGAGATATAATCGGCCGGGCAACGCCCAGTGTTACACCGGGGCAAGCTGCTGGCTACTTTCAGAAAACAGAATGTTTCTGTTTTACTGAACAACTCTTAAAAGCCGGCGAAGAAAAGCTAATGCCAGTGGTTTTTATTGTTGATCCTGCTATTGATGAGGATGTTCATGAAATTACACTGTCGTATACATTTTTCATAAAACCAGGATCAGAGGACACGAAAGCAGTTACCGAGAGTAAAAGTAACGTTGCACTTAGTACACCTTTGACACTATATTAAAAAAACAGGAAATAGAACTATGTCTTCAAGCACAAATCAGGATACGTATTTCATACCAGAGCCGAGCAAATGGCCTATTGTTGGTACTATTGCGCTGACCACAACGGTTATTGGTGCAGTTACTTCAGTTCATGCGGGATCCATTAATTTAATTTTACCGGTCGGTTTCTTAATGATCGCTTATCTGTTCTTTGGATGGTTCGGTGCCGTCATAAAAGAATCAATGGCTGGTAATTACAATGCCCAGGTGGATAAATCTTTCCGCATTGGCATGTTATGGTTTATCTTTTCTGAAGTGATGTTCTTTGCCGCTTTCTTCGGTGCCCTGTTCTACGCACGTGTCATTGCAATTGAATGGTTAGGTGGTGCAAGCAATAACGCAATGACACATGAGTTGTTATGGCCTGCGTTTGAGGCGGTTTGGCCGGTAATGACCAATCCGGATAACACTAAGTTTGTTGGACCGACTGAAATTATCCCAGCTACTGGATTACCAGCATGGAACACCGCAATACTGTTGGCGTCTTCTGTAACGGTAACTATTGCACATCACGCTTTGCGTGCTGGCCACAGAAAACCATTAATATTATGGTTAGCTGCAACTGTATTGTTAGGTATTATCTTCCTGTTCTTACAGGCGGAAGAATATATTCATGCCTATAATGACTTAGGTTTGACCATGGGATCAGGTATTTATGGCAGCACCTTCTTTTTGTTGACCGGTTTTCACGGTTTCCACGTCACCATGGGCACCACCATGTTATTCGTTATGCTGATACGTTCAATCAAAGGTCACTTTACAGCAGACAAACATTTTGCATTCGAGGCGGTTGCCTGGTATTGGCACTTTGTAGATGTTGTCTGGTTGGGTCTATTTATATTTGTGTACTGGTTATAAAAACACAGCTATAGAAATAGTGAATAGCAAAACTGATTTTTTTACTATTCCTTAATAAGCGATTCACTGAACTTAAGACAGGCCATGTGGTGTAATAAACCCCATGGCCTGTCCTATTAACAGCAGAATAAAAATACACACAGATAAACCGATACGCCAGGTTAAGGACTTTAGCATTTTGTCAGACTTATCGCCTTTAGCCATGGCGACAAGCGCGGAGACAAGGCTTATGAGAACAACAAGCAGTAAGCTCAGAATAACAATTTTAAATATCATGTTGTGTTACCTGTTCATTAAGTTAAAAGTATGATTCCACGATTAAATCTTTGTAATAGTAGATAGAATAAGCAAGTGAGTATTATCGGCGACATAAGGCAGTATCGATTAATATCGTTTCACATTGCGTCTTATCATTTTAACCCAGGTGTGCTCAGTAGTCTTATAACCGCTGGTTTTTTATATGTAATGGTTTCGCTGGGATTCTGGCAATTAGATCGCGCTGTTTTTAAAGATACTTTACAACAAAATATTACTGAGCGTAAAAATTTAATGCCAGTAAGTCTTGATGTCTTACCGCAATCAATAGAAAATCGGCGTTATCAGCCGGTTGTCTTTATTGGTGAGTATGATACTGAACATAGTCTTTTACTTGATAATAAAATTTTTAATGGGCGCGTTGGTTATCATGTTTTTACGCCAGTAAAAATTAACCAGACTAAAAGAATCCTGGTAAATAGAGGGTTTGTCTCTCAGGGAAAAACACGTGAACAATTGCCTGAAATAGAAACACCTGATGGTAAAATAAAATTTCAGGGATTGCTGGATTTGACACCACCACAAGCACTGGTTTTGGCTAATAATGTACAGGAAACAGACCGATGGCCAGTGGTATTACAGTACCTTGATTTGAGCGAGATTAATCAGTTATTAGGTATTGAGCTGTATGATATGGTGTTATGGCTGAACCCAGAAGAAGTCGGGGGATTTGAGTATGATCTTCCGGTACTAAATTTAAGCGCTGCAAAAAATAATGGTTATGCCTTTCAATGGTTTGCCATGTCTGTTGCGCTGTTAATAATTTATATTGTGGTAAATACAAAACGCCAAACTGAATAATTTACAAAGCTGTCATCCTGAGCGACAGTGAAGGATCTTTAATGCTAGTGTTTAAGATCCTTCACTTTGCTCAACATGACACAATAGTAGAGAAACGTAATAGTACAAATATTAAATATGAATAATATAGATTCACAAGTTGATGACAGACCCGTTAACAACCCAATAGCCAGTAAGAAAAGAAATCCATATACCGTCTGGTTTGTTGTTCTGGCTTTTATTGCGCCTGTCGCTTTAGCTTATCTTATATTCTTTTTTGTTGATGTTAAGTCGTTTGTAAATCATGGTGAGATTTTAAATCCCATCGTTCATATAGCCAGTTTTGAATTAAAAAACAAACAGGACGAAATTATTGCGGAAAAAGAACTGACTTATAAATGGCGCTTAATTTCATTTCTGGGTAAAGATTGCGATCAACAGTGTGAAAAACGTCTATTTGATACGCGACAAATTCATACTTCTTTAGCTAAAGACCAGCACCGTCTGAGCCGTATGTTTGTCCACCTTGAGCCAGCAGGTGACGCTTTATCAAAATTAATAACTGAAACACACCCTGGCGTCATACAGGTTAATGGTAATGCAAATATTATTATTAAGGCACTGGGTGTTAATATTCGTGGAGATGTCAGCATTCGCAATAATGAAACCTATATTATGGATCCAATGGGTAATGTCATGATGCGTTTCACCCAGGAGCAGCCAGAAAAAGAGTTTCTATACGATTTGAAAAAATTACTAAAAGCTTCGCAGATTGGATAATTCAACTACACAACATCGTAGCTTGAGTTATAAGCTAAGCCTGTTCGCGGTTGTTTTAGCCTTTACTGTGGTATTGCTTGGTGCCTATACAAGATTAGTTGATGCTGGCCTGGGCTGTCCTGACTGGCCGGGCTGTTATGGTTTTATCACCGTGCCGGATGAACAGCATGAACTGGATGCTGCCATTGAAGCCTTTCCACATGCGCCGGTAGAAGCAGATAAAGCCTGGCCGGAAATGATACATCGTTATTTTGCAGGCAGTTTAGGTTTGCTGGTTGCTGCTTTAGCGTTAACTGGTTTTATTAATCGTAGCAAAAATGAGCAACCCTTAATATTAACTTATGCCCTGCTTGGCATTATAATATTTCAGGCCGCGGTAGGTATGTGGACGGTTACCATGGGTTTATTGCCCATAATCGTTATGGGGCATTTGTTAGGTGGTTTTATTACGCTGACATTACTGCTGGTTCTGTTTTTAAACATTCGTCATCATAATCCGGTTGCCTGGGCTAATCCAGTTCGGTCACTGGCATTAGTCGGTATTGTTATCGTATTTGTTCAGATTGTATTAGGTGGCTGGACCAGTGCTAATTATGCTGCCATTATTTGTAGCGACTTTCCTGCCTGTCAGGGGAATTTGATTCCACCACTGGATTTCTCTGGTGCTTTCACTATCAGCACTGAAGGTGTGAGCAGTTATCTTGGTGGGCATTTGGGCAACGATGCCCGTGTCACTATTCATTGGATGCATCGTTTAGGCGCGTTAATCACCACAGTTTATCTGTTATTTTTAATTTTCAAAATGTTTATAGCAGGCTGGAGTAAGTTTGCACTGTGGATATTACTGGTATTAATTACTCAGCTAACGTTGGGCATTTCCAATGTTTTGTTTTCTTTACCTTTGCCTGTTGCTGTTGCACATAATGGTGTAGCTGTTTTATTACTAATGAGTTTGGCGGCATTGGTGCATTATTCTGGCTTAAAAAAATAGAGCTGTAATCATCCTACGGACTATTACCAATAAGATATTACTATGAATACTGAAACAATAGATGATACGAAAAAAAGCGCTACATGGCGTGATTATTTTGATTTATGTAAACCAAAAGTTGTCGCTCTGTTGCTCCTTACCTCAGTCGTTGGTGTTGTCCTGGCCAGTCCGCCGGGTGATATTTCTTTATTTATACTATTTTTCTCAACCCTTGGTATAGGCCTGGGGGCTGCTGCAGGCGCTGCCATCAACCAGATCGTAGAAAGGGATAGCGATGCACGAATGGCGAGGACTGAGAACCGGCCTATGCCTCAGGGCCGTGTAAGCCAGCAAAATGCTTTCATTTTTGCTGTCTTAATGGCGGCCGCTTCAGTTTTTGTTTTGACTGCATGGATTAATATCTTAACGGCAGTGTTAACTTTTGCCAGTATGATTGGTTATGCCGTTATTTATACTATGTACCTTAAAAAAGCTACACCACAGAATATTGTTATTGGTGGTCTGGCGGGTGCAACGCCACCATTGCTGGGCTGGACCTCGGTGACAGGATCAATAGACCCGCATGGTCTATTACTTGTGTTAATTATATATACCTGGACGCCGCCACATTTCTGGGCGTTAGCGATACACCGTCGCGATGACTATGCCAAAGTTAATCTGCCTATGTTGCCGGTAACGCACGGTATTGAGTTTACCAAATATTCAATTTTAGGTTATACCATCTTAATGTTTATGGTTACCTTACTTCCTTACCTTGCTTATATGCGTGGTGAAATATATTTAATTTCTGCGCTATTACTGGGTTTATATTTCTTTTATAAAGTTTTTATGCTGATGTTTAGCAAAAGAAAAAATGCAGCAATTTCCACTTTTGTGTATTCAATTAATTATTTAATGCTGCTGTTTATTGCCATGGTGGTTGATCACTACTTTGCAAATTCTGTTAGCCACTACTTCCATTAATAATATGTCAATAAAAACAAAAGGTATTTTAGTTATAGCCGCTGTTGCCGCGATGTCTGCCGGTTTCTGGCTGTCTTTGTTACAGCAGGACAGTAATGAAAAAATTTATGAAGATACTTTAGAAAAGGCCCATGAAAAAGAAGTAGCTGAAGCTCGAAAAAACTTTTCACCGATTCAGGGAACGATTCTCTCCCCTGCACGTAAAATTGCAGTTCCTGCGCTTGTTAAAGATGATGGTCGTGTTTTCTCACTCGACGATTTAACGGGTCACTGGAGTCTCTTGTTTTTTGGATATACACACTGCCCTGATGTTTGCCCGACAACGATGGCGGTACTGGCACAGGCCAGTAAAATAGCTCAGGCAAATAATCACATGTTTCCACAGGTTATTTTTATCTCAGTTGATCCTGAGCGCGATAAGGTAGAAATGTTGACTGAGTATGTTCAGTATTTTGACAAAGATTTTATTGCTGTTACTGGAAATGAAAAACTAATAAAAGCATTAACCTTACAGATGAGTGTCGTCTACATGAAGATGCCAGTGGATAATAATTCAGCAGCTGGTTCGGCTGACAGCGGTTATCTTATTGACCACAGTGCTGCGCTTTTACTGCTTAACCCTGAAGGTAAACTCGTTGCATTCTTAAATCCACCGCATGATCCGAAAACTATTGTTAATGATTTTCAGACGGTGGTTAACTTAAGAAACTAGTTGGCAGTTATCAGTAGGCAGTTTGCAGTTAAAAGCACACTGAAGTCATTCCTCGGCACACCACATCGCTGCCCCTCGGTAACCGCTCCTGCGTTACCCTAATAAGTTACATCCGTGTAACGATGCGTTGTCCTAGTACGACCACATGGATGGTGGAAGTGCAGATATTGCAGGAGCAAATATCTGTCCGTCCATCCATGTAGCTAACCGCACCGCCCTTCCTGGCTCCTTGCGGAATACGCTCCATCCATGGAGATTCACTGGAATTGTTCCTGACAATTCTCAGCATACACTCCATCCATGGAGATAAAAGACTGTTTTAAAAGCTGATATATTTTTAAAATTACTGCCTACTGCCAACTATCTTTTCTAAGAGGTGCGTCGTCTACCAGCACTTCCTTGGCTTCAACCAGAAAATCCTGCTTTTGAATATTCAATATCATCAAGGTGCTGCTAGCAATATAAATTGAAGAGTATGTACCAACAATAACTCCTATTATTAATGCCAGTGCAAAACCATGAATAATTTCACCGCCAAAAAAGAACAGGGAGAATAACACTAATAAAGTGGTGAACGATGTGATTAATGTGCGCGATAACGTCTGGTTAATAGAGATATTTAAGATGTCTTCTGCAGACGTTTTGCGTATATTTCGGAAGGTTTCACGAATACGGTCGAGAACGACAACGGTGTCATTTAGCGAATAACCAATCACCGCCAGAATGGATGCCAGTATAGTAAGATCAAACTCTATTTGAAATATTGCGAAAATGCCAATAGTAATAATGACATCATGAACCAAAGCAAGGATTGCGCCAACAGCCGATTTTAACTGGAAACGCAGGCTAATATAAATAAGAATGCCACCGAGAGCGACTAATAATGCAATGCCACCGTCATCTCGTAATTCATCACCTACCTGCGGGCCGACAAATTCAACACGGCGCATGCTTACTTCCTGTTGCGATGTTGTTTTCAGGACTGTTAATATGCTATCGCCAATAGCGGCTTTATTTATATCTTCGCGTGGTGCAATGCGCACAATAATGTCTTTTGATGAGCCAAAGTGCTGCACCTGTGCATCTTTAAATTTTGCATCGGCTAAAGCAGTTCTTACCTCATCAAGATTTACATCATCCTGGTAACCGGCCTCAATTAAATAACCGCCGGTAAAATCGATGCCCAGGTTTAGCCCGTTTACGACTATACCTCCCAGTGAGGCAATGATTAACAATACTGAAAAAATCATTGCCTGTTTTCTTTTGTTCATGAAGTTAATCAAAACTTTATTGCTTGTCTGTGTTTGTGACATATTACTTACCTGAAGCTGTTAAATTGTTTTTTATTGATTGTTTTTTATGGCTATCTCAATGTAAAAGAGCTGACCTTATATAGACAGTTTTTTAATATCGTGATTACCGTATAACAGATTAACCACTGCACGTGTGCCAACGATAGCAGTAAACATCGAGGTTACAATGCCAATGCATAAGGTGATAGCAAAACCTTTAACCGGCCCGGTACCCAGGGTGAATAATACAATGGCTGCAAGTAAAGTGGTGACGTTGGCGTCGGTAATTGTGCTGAACGCTTTTTCATAACCTGCATGAATGCTGGCCTGCGGTGAGTTTCCGTTTTTAATTTCTTCTTTTATCCGTTCAAAAATAAGTACATTAGCATCCACCGCCATACCCACGGTTAATACAATTCCGGCAATGCCCGGCAGGGTTAATGTTGCCTGTAATAGTGAAAGCACAGCAATAATGATGACCAGGTTTGCGGTTAATGCAATATTGGCGATAAGGCCAAAACCTTTGTAATAAACCGTCATAAATACCAGTACCAGACAGAAGCCGATAATAACGGACATGAAACCTTTGTTTATATTGTCTTTACCCAGGCTTGGACCGACGGTGCGTTCCTCTATTATTTCAACCGGTGCACGTAAGGAACCCGCGCGTAGTAATAAAGCCAGGTCGCGGGCTTCCTGTGATTCCAGTCCGGTTATCTGGAAGCGGTTGCTGAACTGGCCCTGGATGGTTGCAACGTTGATAACTTCTTTTGATGTTGTACGATGCTTTGTAGTGATATCATCAACTTTTTTGGTTTCAATTTTGTTTTCAATATACACCACACCCATAGGATTACCGATGTTGTCACGAGTGGTATCTCCCATCTTGTTGGCGCCTTTGCCGTTTAGCCTGACCGACACTGCGGGTGTGCCCTTCTGACTATCAAAAGTGGAGGCGGCATCAATAATCTGGTCACCGGTAACGATGACTCGACGATTTAACAAGACCGGACTACCATCACGTTCATGGTAAAGAATTGCGTTAAGCGGCGTACGCCCGCTTTTTTCGGCTTCAAGCCAGTCGGCACGTGTGCCTTCAGCCAGTCTGAACTCAAGTGTTGCGGTTGCACCAAGAATTTTTTTCGCACCGGCAGTATCCTGTATGCCGGGCAATTGAACAACGATGCGTGAGCTGCCCTCTTGCTGGATTACAGGCTCGGCAACACCCAGTTCGTTGACACGATTGCGCAGGGTAATAATGTTTTGCTGAAGGGCTGATTTCTTTTCATTTCTTATCGCGACTTCAAGCAGTGTCGCATTAATGGTTAAGGTTCCTTCATTTTCAGTAAATTCCAGATCACGAAATTGTCGAGGTAATACCTCAGCGGCCTGCTGTAGGTTGGCTAGTTCACGGAAAGTAATGTGTAAGCCAGTATCATCACGACGTACACCACGGTAGCGAATTTTTTCATCACGCAAATAGCTGCGTATATCCGATAACATGCTTTCTTCCAGGCGTTTAATAGCGGCTACCATGTCTACTTCCATTAGAAAATGTACACCACCTCGCAAATCCAGTCCTAAATACATGGGGTCAGCACTTAAGGCGCGTAACCAGTCAGGCGTTGCCGGTGCCAGGTTAAGTGCGATTAAGTACTGTTTGTCCAGTGCCTGTTTCAATGCTTCAGCAGCAACCAGCTGTGTTTCTGTATCATTGAAACGAACCAGGATGCGACCCTGTTCGACCTCGCTCGACTTAATGGTTATCTGTTTATTATTGATGGCCTGCTCTACAGTCAGTTTGTCTTCTTCAGTTAACGATTTTGTACGATGGCTAATTTGAACCGCAGGGTCTTCACCGTACAGGTTAGGTAAGGCATAGATACTGGCTAAAAGCAGTACCGCAACGAGTAATATATATTTCCACAGTGGATATTGATTCAGCATGGCTGAGTGTTCCCGATTATTTTTTTATAGTGAATAATTAATGGTTGACGTTTTCGCTTCAAAAAGATTTAACGGTCTTTATATAAACGTCAACTTTGCTCTTTAATAGTACCTTTAGGCATTATTGTTTGTACTGCACTTTTCTGTATTTTTAATGAAACCTCTTTGGCAATTTCCAGTGTAATAAAATCATCATTGATGTTGGTGACTTTACCCAGAATCCCACCAGAGGTTAAAATTTCTTCGCCTTTTTGCAGATCATTTACCAATTTTTTATGTTCTTTCTGGCGTTTGCTTTGTGGGCGAATCAGGAAAAAATAAAATAATACTACCAGTCCAATCGGCAATATTAATGAAGCCAATGGATCTGCTGATTGTGTAGCAGCTGCGCCGGCATCAGCCATTGCGTCAGAAATGAAAAAACTCATGTTTAACCTCTTAAATAAATAATTAGACGCTTATCAACGTTCTTTAATGGCGCGGTATTATGCCATAAATGAGGGCGTTTCTGTGGTTTTTATTGGTAATTATTAATAAGGCGTCCATGATAAACATACAGCCAGCATGTGCTGCTCTGAAAGGCTGAGTTCGACGCTTATCGTACAGTCAAAAACATTAAAAGCGTTTTTCACCATAGAGGCGCAGAGGACACAGAGAAAAACATTTAAGATTTATTGTTAGCTGCGCCGCAGGCGAAGCTAACAATAAAATTCTTCCACTGTGTCCTCTGTGCCTCTGTGGTGAATCGTTTTTGACTTGTTTTTGAACTGGCGTTATTCGCCGAAATTGCTCACGTATTTACTGACAGGTTTGCATAAAACCCATTTACATAGGCATCAAAACGATCTTCTTCGATGGCTGAACGAATATCCGACATTAGCTGCTGATAATAATACAGATTGTGAATAGTGTTTAAGCGCGAGCCTAATATTTCACCGCATTTATCCAGATGGCGTAGATAAGAACGAGAATAATTCTGGCAGGTGTAACACTGACAGTTTTCGTCAACTGGACGGATATCATCCTGGTAACGGCTGTTTCTGATTTTCAAAATGCCCGTAGAGGTATAAAGAAAACCGGTACGAGCGTGGCGTGTTGGAATGACACAGTCAAACATATCGATACCGCGTTTAACGGCTTCAATAATATCCTCAGGTCGACCTACCCCCATCAGGTATCGAGGTTTATCTGCGGGTAATTCAGGTACGGTGAAATCAAGTACCTGGTTACGCTCTTCCATGGGTTCGCCAACGGACAGGCCGCCTATAGCGTAACCGTCAAAATTCAGTTTCGCCAGGCCATGTGCAGACTCATGGCGTAATGTTTCGTACATACCACCCTGGACAATGCCAAATAATGCGGAGGCATTACCCTGATGGGCTATTTTACAACGATCGGCCCAGCGTAGAGATAACTGCATCGATTCCATGGCTTCCCGTTCAGTTGCCGGGTATGGCGTACATTCATCGAAAATCATGACAATATCAGAACCCAGTTCCTGCTGGATCTGCATCGAATATTCAGGAGTTAGCTCTATTTTGCGTCCATCTACCGGGGAATTAAATAATACACCCTGCTCGGTAATTTTTCGCATTTTTGCCAGACTGTAAACCTGGAATCCACCTGAATCTGTCAGAATAGGCTTTTCCCAATGCATAAAATCATGCAGGTCACCGTGTTTACGAATAATTTCAATACCGGGACGCAACATTAAATGAAAGGTATTGCCCAGGATAATCTCAGTGCCAATGCCGGTCAGCTCCTCAGGCGTCATCGCTTTAACCGTGCCATAAGTACCTACTGGCATAAACGCCGGTGTTTCAATGCTGCCGCGCTCAAAACATAGCTGACCTCTTCGCGCACCATTATTTTGTTTAGATAATTTAAATAACATCAATGCTTTACAATATAGTTTTAAGTTATAAGTTTAAAGTGATAAGTATTCAGGTTGCAACAACTTTTAACTTAAAACTTGCAACTTGTAACTTATAACTAGCTAATAAACATCGCATCGCCATAACTAAAAAAGCGGTATTCCTCGGCCACTGCTTCTGTGTAACAACGCATCATCTCATCTTTACCTGCAAATGCGCTAATTAGCATTAATAATGTTGATTCCGGTAAATGAAAATTAGTGATCAAAACATCAACGCTTTTGAACTGATAACCTGGATAGATAAATATATTGGTTTCACCAGCATATGTTTTCAATTGACCGTTTTGCGAGGCAGCTTCCAGTGAACGCACCGTTGTCGTGCCTACAGCAATAATTCGGCCGCCATATTGCCGTGTATGTTGGCATTTATCGACCGTTTGTTGTGGTACAACGAGATATTCATAATGCATTTCATGGTCTTCAATCTGCTCACTTCGTACCGGTTGAAAAGTCCCTGCGCCGACGTGAAGGGTGACAAATGCAGACTCCACGCCTTTATCTTTAAGCTTATTGAGTAACATCTCATCAAAATGTAAACCAGCTGTAGGTGCGGCTACGGCACCAGGATTGTCGGCATAAACGGTCTGATATCGAGAAAAATCATCTACGGTATCTACACGGCTAATATAGGGTGGTAATGGCATATGACCGATGTTTTCCATAATCTCTGCCATGGTACTGCCGGTCTCTGAGCTGAGTAAAAATAAATCCCCTTCACGGCCTTCAACTGAAACGGTAAATTGTTGTTGCTTACCCTGATTTTCTTTTTCTGGATCGCATAGTGTGAGCTTGCTACCGGGTTTTGGTGTTTTACTGGCTTTTACATGGGCGAGGCATCGAAACTCGGAAGTTAGTCGTTCGATCAATATTTCAACTTTGCCGCCGGTGTCTTTGTAACCATAAATGCGTGCAGGAATGACTCGGGTGTTGTTAAAGACCAGCAAATCGCCTGGATTTATCAGATCGATGATATTGCTAAATTGAAGATGTTTGATATTTTGAGTTGCACGCGAGTAATGTAATAAACGACTCTGTGAACGTACTTCACTGGGTTTTTGTGCGATTAGTTGCTGAGGAAGTTTGTAATGGAATTCGCGTGTTTTCATGAAAAGAAAGTTGGCTGAAAAGAAGTTATCAATTTTCAGTAAGCAGTTATCAGTTAAAAGCGAAAAACAGTTTTAAAAGCAGCCGTAACTTTTTAAAATTACTGCCAACTGCCAACTGCCAACT
>RCNF010000697.1_pt1 | contig 17332 bp, 16 predicted proteins | sample 2041311 | NCBI WGS metagenome assembly RCNF01 (sample SAMN09708228, study PRJNA481090) | Marine sediment metagenome, whole genome shotgun sequencing project. | biome: marine sediment; feature: ocean; material: sediment; isolation source: Sewage treatment plant 2 marine sediment (STP2) ... | reverse complement strand
CTGCTAACGGTCGCGACCGACCCCACGATCAAAAGTAAAAAAGCAAAGCGGATCTTCATGTCTTGTCCCCCTACCCGACACGGAAATCATACCCACTCGGGCCCATGGAAGCCAATCGAGCGAGAACTTTACAGCGGGCCTAGCCCAATACCTGAAGAATTATGAAATTTTTTCTGCGACCGGCATTCTGCTATGCAGAAAGTATAGGGTTAAATCCATGCGCCGCGTCCTGGTCGTCGACGATGAAGAAAACATCCGGCTCGTGCTTCGCACGCTCCTGAAGAAGAACGACTATCAAGTCGAGACGGCCGAAAGCGCCGAGAGCGCGTTGGAGCAGCTGGAGCGATTCGACCCCGACTTCGTGCTGGCCGATGTTCGCATGAGCGGCATGACCGGGATCGAGCTCTGTACCGAGCTGAAGGCGCGTTCGTCGCTGGCGACGGTCATTCTGATGAGCGCCTACGGTTCGGTCGACCTCGCGATTGAAGCGATGAAGGCTGGTGCGTACGACTATATCTCGAAGCCCTTCAAGCAGGACGAAGTCCTGCTGGCGCTCACCAAAGCCGAAGAGCGCGAATCGCTGCGACGCGAAAACCGCGCCCTCAAAGAGGCGATGCGCAAGGAGCAGACTGTCCACGGCATCCTCGGCAAGAGCGAGGCGATTGGCAAAGTCTTTTCGACCATCGGAAAAGTCGCGGAGTACAAAACGACGGTTTTGATTCAAGGGGAGAGCGGCACGGGCAAGGAGCTCGTCGCGCACGCGCTCCACGAGGGCAGCTCTCGCAAGAACAAACCATTCATCCCGATCAATTGCGGTGCGATTCCCGAAACACTTATCGAGAGCGAGCTTTTCGGCCACAAAAAAGGCGCGTTCACCGACGCGCATGCCGACAAGAAGGGTCTCTTTGCAGAGGCCCATCAGGGCACGCTGTTCCTTGATGAAATCGGCGAGCTGCCGCTCAGCCTGCAGGTGAAGTTGCTTCGCGCGTTGCAGGAGGGCTGCGTTCGACCGCTCGGCGCGACGCGTGACCAAGACGTGGACGTCCGGGTGATTGCCGCGACCGTGCGGGACCTCCAGCGTGAAGTCCAAGAAGGGCGCTTTCGCGAAGACCTCTACTACCGACTGAACGTCCTGCAGATCAACGTACCGCCACTGCGCGAGCGTCGCGACGACATCATGTTGCTGGTGGAGCACTTCATCGAGCGCAACAACCGCCGGCTTGGCACTCAGATCCGAGACCTCGACCAGCGATCGCGCAAGCTGCTCCTCGACCACCCCTGGCCAGGTAACGTGCGCGAGTTGGAGAACACCATCGAGCGGGCGGTCGTTCTCGCGGACGGGGACACGCTCACGGTGGCCGACCTGCCGGAGCGGATGCGCGAGCCGGCCGATCCGGTCGCGGCAAGCCTCGCGAACGGGGAGCTCTCGATCAAGAAAACCGCGCGATTCATGGAGGAAACGCTGATTCGGAGGGCTCTCGAAAAGACCGGCGGCAACCGCACCGCGGCCGCCAAGGTGCTCGAGATCAGCCACCGCGCTCTACTTTACAAAATCAAAGATTATGGGATTCAGTAGCGGTCGATGGATAATCGGGAATGTCGTCGAGAAGAGGAGCGTTGATCCTGTGATGTCCTGCATGCGTAGACCCTTAACGGCCGTAGCGTTTTGTGCGGCGCTTTTCGCGGCCGCGGGCTGCACGAAGAACATCCCGAACACCACCGTGAAAGACACGCCGGAGAACCGGGGCGTCATCACGTTCATGGAGAACTACCGGAATGCGGTCGAAGCCCGCGACGTCGGGGCCCTCCTGGCGATGGCGCATACGCAGTACTTGGATGATAACGGCACCCCTTCGGGTGACGACGACCTCGACTACCGGGCCCTCCAAAAGAAGCTGAGCCGCTGGCGGGAGCGGGTCACCGACGTCCGGTACGAAATCAAGTACCGCACAATCGTTAGGGAAATGGACCGAGTGCTGATCGCTTACCGCTACAGTGCGAGCTTCCGAATCGCCTACGATGAAGAGGATCAGCGCTGGTCTCGTCGAATTGGCGAAAATCGGCTGGTCTTGCTCTACGATGACATTCAGGCTCGATATTACGTGCTTTCCGGCATGTAAATTTTTGCGTTCCTATTGGAACACGCCTCAATTCGCGCTACGATTCTCTCGATGACACCCTGGAATGGGTGCAACTGAGTGTGCCCGCCCACAGACGACGAGACAGATGAGATTCGAGTGCGATAGCTGCCAGGCCAAGTACAAGATCGCCGACCAGAAGGTCCGCGGTCGAGTCGTTCGTTTTCCGTGTCGCAAGTGCGACCACAAGATCCTGGTCGACGGTCGCGAGGGCGATCCGGACGTGACGGTCCCGGCGGGGTCGGCGTACGGTTTCGAAGAGGTTAGGCGGAGCAGGCCGGAGCCGACGGCGCCGTTCACGCACGAAGCCCCGACCGCGCGCGCGCGACGTCCGTCGTCACCGGTTCGCCGACGTTCTTCATCGGTTCCGCCGCGCCGTCCGTCTGCGGCTGCGCGTCGGGTGTCTTCAATTCCCGCCGCTGCAAGCAGCGCGCTCGTCGGTCAACATCCTGGCTTGGCGCCGGCGCTGCCGATCGCCCCTGCAGGTCCGCCGATTACCGTCAAGGGCGAGGTTCCGCACTGGCACGTCTCGATCAACGACGTTCCCGTCGGGCCGGTTCGACTCGAGGAGCTTGGTCACAAGATCGACGCCGGTGCCGTGAGTGAGTACTCGTTGGTTTGGCGCGAAGGCCTCGACGAGTGGCGACCGCTTGCAACCGTTCCGGAGCTCATGGGCCTGTTGCACGAGCGACGCCACTCCGGTCCTCCGTCGCGAACTTCGTTTTCGTCGATGCCCGCCTTCGTCGACTCACGAACGTCGATCACCTCGGCTTCGGAGCGCACCGTGGTGTCGGCGCCCATGGCTGGTTTTGACGCGGCGGGCGTGCCCCACGATTTCGTTCCGCTAGCTGATTCACTCGCGCCTGAGGAAGACGCGTCCGGCGGGCTTGGCGAGATGTCGCAGCCGCCTGCGCCGATTGGGCCGCCCGGGGTTTTCGAGTCATCGGCTCGGTTGGGCTCGTTTTCCGGTCTTCCGGCTGCCTTAGGCGAAGGGGTTTCGGTCCCTTCGGTGCCGCCGCCGGCTGCTGCGGCAAGCGCGGAGCCGCGCCGCGGTCTTTCGCTCGGCGTGCTGGCGCTGATTCTGGCCGTAATCGTCCTTGCGGGGGTCTCCGCGTTTCTCGCCTATGAGCGTTTTGGGGATTCCGCACTGAGCGATTGGCTCGGCGATCGGGACCCCGCGCCCGCAGAGTCGGGGGCGCGTGCTGCGAAGTCCCAGGCGCAAGCAAAAAGAACGGTCTCCGACGTGGTGGAGAAACCGGCGGACGGAGTGTCAGCAGAGTCAGGCGTCGACGCCGATGCCAAACCAGACGCCGCCGCCGAGCCCACCCCACCGGTTGCTGACGAGCCGACCGAGGCAGCAGCCACCGAGGGCGCGAATGCGGCAGCTGCCGGACGTGCGAATGCACCAGCGCCAGTGAAAGAAACTCCGCAGGCCAAGCTCGTGTTCGAACCGCCGAATCCGGCGAACGACGGGCCGACGATGGAGCCCACCGCGAAGCCGAAGAAGCGCCGCAGGGCCCGTGTGCAGCCGGTCGAAGAGACATCAGAAGATAGTTCCCTGAGCGCGGCGGAGCAGAAAATTCTCGATGACTTCGATTCCGGCGCCGATGCTGCGCCCGCGAAAATCGAAATCAAGGAATCCGCCAGCAGTCAAAGCAAGAAGCCACCGCTCGACGGCAACGGCGTTCGGGCGACGGTGACGACCAACAAGCCGCGCCTGCAGCGCTGCTACGAGCGGGCGATTCGTGGCCAGCAGTCACCGCAGTCGGTTCGGCTGGACGTGAGCGTAACGGTTTCGGCCTCCGGCAGAGTCAAAGAGGTGAACGCCGCTGGGGATGGCCCCGGTGGGCTCGCCGAGTGCATCGAGGCCTCCGTTCGACGTTGGCGTTTCCCGGCGTCTTCCGAAGGCGGGCCGGCGAAATTTCCAATCGTGTTCTCTGCGAACTGAGTAGGTTTCTATGCCGACCAAGCCACTGATCGACGCTGGGACGATTGCCCGGCGTGTCGCGGAGCTGGGCCAGGCGATCACCGAGGACTACCGGGACCAAGCCTTGGTCGTCGTCCCCGTTCTCAAAGGCAGCTACATGTTCGCCGCGGACTTGGTCCGCCACATCGACCTGGATGTCGCAATCGACTTCCTCGGCGTTCGCAGCTACGGCAATCAGCAGGAGAGCAGCGGCGTGGTGCAGATCACCACCGACTTGAGCCACTCGATCGAGGGCAAGCACGTGATCCTAGTCGAAGATATCGTCGACACCGGGCTCACCGTTGCCTATCTCCATCAGAACCTGACTACCCGCCAGCCGGCGTCACTCAAGGTTGCGTCCTTGCTTCACAAACCTTCTCGCACCCGCGTGCCCGTCGAAATCGACTACCTCGGCTTCACGGTCGAGGACGTGTTCATCGTCGGCTACGGCCTAGACTTCGCACAAAAGTTCAGGAATCTGCCCTACCTGGCGGTGGTCACCGACGACGAGGCCTAGGCAGCCTATACTGGTCGCCGTGAGCGATGCGAGGCCACCCGAGGATCTGACCGAGCGAATACGGCGCATCGCGACGACGATCGCCGAAGAGGTCGACAAGCGCTTCACCACGAGCGAACAGTCACCTTCCATGCTCGAGGCGGCGGCCTCTTCGCTGGGCACGACGATGGAACGATGGGGTCGAAACCCCGGGCTTCGTCGGATCCTCGGCGGGGTGCAGCGCGATGAAGTAACGAGCCCGGGGGAGATAGTCGAGGTTTCGGCAACTCTGGGCGTCGCTGCCAAGCTCGGCGCGGTCGCGCGGTTTTACGTCGATGACGCGGTCGCTGCAGAGGTTCCGATTGGTATCGGCGCCGAGGTGCGAGCGGTCATCGATGCGCCGGGGCCCGGCCTTCATCGCGTCCGTGTTGCCATTTGCAATGACCGGGGCGAAATCGTCACCGAGCTGTCTGGTCACCGATTGCTACAGGTCGCCAGCGGCCGGCCGGTCGTGCTGGTCGACGCGGCGCTCGTGCTTCCTCGGGTCACGGACCAGACAGCCCCGTCGGTTTCGCCCCTCGAAGCGCTTCGCGCACTCGTCGATGAGGGCTTCGAGCTCGTCTACTTCGACATTCACGTGAAAAACCGGGATCCCTCGATCCACGAGGCGCTGATCACCCAGCGCCTGCCGCCCGGCGCAATCCTGGTCTATTCGGCAGAAGAACAGGAGCTCCGAAGCCTCGGCATCGATTTCGTCGAGATGTTCGCTTCGACCGCGATTCGTAGACTGCGCGCAAAGGGTGTTCCGGTGACGACGATATTGACCGAGCGGGCTGAGCACCCCGATGAAAGCCTTACCGAGCAGGTGAGCGTCATGACCCCTTCGACGGCGCTGAGGCGAGCGCTTGCAGGTGTGTTCACGGTCGAGACCGAACGCGCAGCAACGCTGCTCGAGGACAGGGCGAGCAGCAATCCACTGGACTGGCGTCTCGACCAGACCACCGATTCCAAGCTGGTTCCAGGCAACTCATTCCATGCCGAGCTCGACAATGGCGAGGCGAGGCGCCGCTTGCTGGCTGCTTTCGATGAGGCCCAATCGACGATTCACATTCAGTTTTACATGGTCCAACCGAGTGACTTCACCGAGCACATGATCGTCCGGTTGATACAGCGTGCACGCGCCGGCGTGAAGGTTCGGTTCATGGTCGATGCGCTCTACTCCGACGAGGAGGTTCTTGGGCGGCTCAACCCATCGATTTTGTCTCTAAAGGAAGAAGAAAACATCGAGGTGCTGGCGGTCAATCCGATCGAATCTCGCAAGCAGGTCGACGTTTCGCGACTGAAGAAACGAGATCACCGCAAGCTCGTCATCGTCGACGGACGCCGGGCCTTCGTGTCTGGCCGGAACGCCAGCAACGAGTACTACATGGGGTTCAGCGAGGTTCCGGTGCATGACAACACTCGCCACGAGCGCATTCCCTGGCTCGACGCGCACGTCGAGGTCACGGGGCCCTTGGTGAAAACGGTTCAGGAGACCTTCATGGGGACCTGGCATCGGCAGGGCGGCACCCAGATCCCGAGCGACGACACGACGACGCCCGAGCTCGAGCGCGCGGGTACCGCCTCGGGGCGTCTGGTGGTGCACCGCGGTCTTGCCGAAACCAACGGGCTCGCGATGTACGAGGCGATGTTCGACGTCGCCGAGGACCATGTGTACATCGTCAACGACTACCCGATCGTCCCGGCGCTGGAGCGCGCGATCTATCGGCTCTTGGCCAAAGAGGTCACCGTGAAGCTGCTCACGGGAAATGCGGCCGCACGGCGAGATGATGGGACGTTCTTCCCGGCGCCGATGCACCGCACACTGTTCGAGTACATGGTGAAGGCGAAGCTCGAGCCCCTACTTCTGGCGGGGGTCGAGGTGTACGAGTTCGTGCCGCCGCCGTCACCGATGATCGTCGCGCGCGGCGGCCGCATCCGGCCGTACGTGCACGCCAAGCTAGTTTCCGTCGATGGCCTGGTGACCAGCATCGGCTCGGCGAACCTCGATGCGACGGCGAGCTTCTGGGAGAGCGAAGCCAACATCGTCGTGCAGGACGCCGAGTTTGCCCGCGGTGTCGAGGCCACGCTCCAAACATTCATCGACGGCAGCGTCGCGCTCGACCCCGAATCCGAATACTGGAAGCGGGAGCGAGCTCAACGTGCCGTCGTGGCGACGCTCTGGCCAGGTTCGCTCTATTCCTGAGCTTCGAGCTTCTTGCCGGCTCTTTCTTCGGCCTTTTCGGCGCCCTTGGCCTTTTCGACGGCCGTGTCTGCTTCGGCGGTGGCGAGATCATACTTCACGGACATCCGAACCTGGAAGGCGCGGTCGATCTCGATTTCCTCGGTGTCGTCCACCGTCTTTACGCTCAACATACCGACCGAGTCGCCGCTCGCCGAGGAATTGGATTCGAGCGCATTGAGGTTGGCGATGACCTCACCGGTTGCGTTCATCTTGAACGACTTGACGGTGAGCTCGACACCCTCTTCTTCGAAAGTGATGGTCTGCGGAACGGCGGATTGCTGAATCTGCACGTTGAGCTTGAGCTCGTCGCCGACCTTTTCGCTGAGCGTGTAGGTGTCGACCTGGTTGACTTTGAAGCCGTAGAGCACGAGGTCCTTGCGGGCCTCCCAACGGGCGCCGGCACCGACTGCCTCGGCAGGAAGCAGGACGCGAGCGAGCGAGGTGCGCGCGTTGATGATCATCACGAGCAGGCGGACAGGAACGTCGGAGCGCTTCGCGGCGTCGTTGAGCTCGGTTCGCTGCACGATGCCTCGGTCATCGACCTCGACCCAGCCGCCGACGTTATTGAGCACCGAGGCGCTCTTGTTGAGGTCCTGCGCGAGGGCAGGGTCGAGCCCGGCCGGAACGATGGCTTCAGCCTTGACGATGCGAACGTCGAACCGGGTGCTGCCGCGCTTCCCTTGCATCGAAGGGCCCGAAACGATGTAGAGCCGCACGCCAGGGGTGACCGAAAGCGCCGAGCCTCGGCGCGAGCTGGCCATCGAGGCAAGCCCAAAGTCCATGGTCGCCGTCGTGGTGGTCCCGTGCTTGATCTTATAACGAAGCACCTCACGCGGCTCCACACCGGCGTCGAGCACGAGAACCGGGCCCGCCTCCTTCGCGTCATTTGCGGTATCGGATTTGCATCCGTTCAAAACGAGCAGCGCGGACACCAGAATCAATGCGCGCGATAGGACTTGCTTGGTCATAGAATCTCCTCCCGGCGCCCCTGAACCGCCGTATAATCGCGCTCTATATCGCAAGGTCGCCCCCAACCGTCAAGGCTTTGGCTCCGAAGGGCCTTCGATGCGCCGGTACCCTTCGGGAAGCGCGAAGACCTCTGGCGCTATGGGCGCGCGCTCGACCTTCTTCACCAGAAAGACCACGGGGACGCCGCCGGCCTGCTCTACGCGCATCTTCATCGAAAACCCGGGCTTCACCCCGTACTTTTTCATCGCTTTGCCGCGCTCGTCGTCGGAAAGCTCGAGCCCGAGGTTCCGGCCCCGAAACGCCCGCGTCCACAGGTCGGCCGGGTATTTCTGTGTGAGCCAGAGGTCGATGACGGTCCGGTTGTCTTTGTCGATCACCCGAATGTGCCGGGTCTCCACGCCGCTGACGGTCGCCCTGCCGAGCTTTTTGATCGCGAGGTTCGCGTTGTCTCCCGACCCCGTGACCTGCTTGCTGGTCGCGGCGAGCATCGAGTACGGCATCTCCACGATTACTCTCTGCCCATGGTCGATCGAGAAGTAGCTCTCGCCAGTGGACGGCATTAGGGTCGTGGCACGCACCGGCTCTCCGTTCTCACCCATGGATTGAATGTCCATGCGGACATCGCCTTCCTTCGAGTATCGGGCGCGGACTCGTGCGGCGACGCCTCGCTCGCTAGAAAGGCTGGCTTCCATCACGCCTTCGAACGCAAGCGCAGGGGATGCAACGAGCATCACGACTAGGCAGCTAAGGGTAAGACGCATCGAAGGCCAAGCTTAGGCCGACACGACCACCAAGCCAAACGCCTCGTCTTCGTAGAGCCGATCGAAGGTTTGTTGGAACTTGGCCTCGATGTTCTTGCGCTTTAGCTTGAGCGTCGGGGTGAGCTCGTCTTCCTCGACGCTGAACTCGCGGTCGAGAACGCAGACCTTTTTGATCGTCTCGACCCGCGACAAGGTTTCGTTTGCGCGCTTCACCGAGGCAACCACGCGTCGTTGTATGTCGGCATCTTCCGCGACCTGGGCGAGGAGCGTCTGTAGCTCTTTGGAGCGGCCGAGGGGGTTTTCCGTGAGGGCTTTGATGTGCTTGTCGGCGGTGGCGGCGTCGATGCTGCCCTGTTGCCGGGCCCAGTCGACGGCTTCGCCGGCGCCGATGGTGACCAAAGCGACCAGGTACTTTCGCTTGTCGCCGTGCGCGTGGGCCTGACTGATCATCGGGTCGGAGGCCTTAATTTCGTTTTCGATGTTGGCGGGCGTGAGATTCTTGCCGCCCGCCGTGATGATGATGTGCTTTTTGCGATCGAGGATGTGAACGCAGCCGTCTTGGTCCTTCTTGCCGACATCGCCGGTGTAGAGCCAACCGTCGATGACGGTTTCAGCAGTCGCCTGTGGGTCTCTATAGTAGCCCTGAAACACGCATTTACCGCGGACGAGGATCTCCCCGTCATCGGCGATGCGGTCTTCCACGATGCTCAGGGCGCGGCCGACCGAGCCGAGCTTCACTTTCCCTGGCACGTTGGCGTGGGTGATGACCGTCGACTCCGTCATCCCGTACATCTCGTAGATCGGAAACCCCGCCGCCCAGAAGAACTCGAGGATCTCCGGCGCGATCGGTGCTGCGCCCGTGATGAAGTAGCGCACGCGCCCGCCGAACACCGCGCGCAGCTTGGAAAACACCAGACGATCGGCGAGACTATACTTGAGCTTGAGGCCAAAAGGGATGAGTTTCCCTGCCTGCCAGAGCTGCACCGCCTCTCGGCCGACTCTCTCGGCCCAGCGAAAAATGCTCTGCCGCGTCGGGGGCGCTTGCTCGACGGTGCTCATGATCTTCGCGTAGGCCTTTTCGAAAATCCGAGGCACGCTCCCAAAGATTGTCGGCTTCACCTCGACCACCTCTTCGAGCACCTTCGCGATGCTCGATGCAAAGTAGGTCCCCATCCCGGTGTTGATGCGTCCGTAAAAGGCCAGAATGCGCTCGGCGACGTGAGCCATCGGGAGAAAGCTCAGGCCCACGTCGTCCTCGTTGATAGCGAATGCTTCGTCCTGATCTTTCAAGACCGTCATGATGTTGTCGTGCGAGATCATCGCGCCTTTGGGCGGGCCGGTCGTGCCGCTCGTATAAACGATGATCGCGGTGCTCATGGGGTCGACCGCGGCGACGCGTGCTTCGATTGCGGCACGGTCGACCGGCGTTTGAAGAACGCGCTCGAACGGGACGAGCCAGTCGTGAGCCGCCATGAGCGACTCGGCGCCAGTGCTGTTCCACACGATCACTTTCTCGAGTTTCGTGAGCTGGCCTCGCCTAGCAAGGATCTTGTTGATCTCATCGACGCCTTCGACGAATGCGACTTTCGTGTCGGCATGGTCGACGATGTACGCGAGCTGCTTGGGGGTGAGCGTGGGATAGGCACCAAGCGTTACGGCGCCTGCGAGCAGCCCTCCGACGTCGCAGTAGCACCAGGCTGGGCCGGTGCTCCCCACCATGCACACCTTGTCCTGCAACTGAAGGCCGAGCCCCAGGAGGTAAGACGCGATCGCACCTGCGCGAGCGGAGAAGCTGTTCCAGCTGACCGGCTGCCAGTCGCCACCGTCCTTGAAGTAGAAGGCGGGCTGGTCACCGTCGCGCTCCACGCGCTGGAGGAACATTTCGGCTACCGTGTTGCTGCGCCGGGCGATGTATTCGGCCGGGGTGCCGCTGCTGGGGTCAGTCTCGAACATCTTCGAGGGTTTACACCCGATCTAGGGTTTGGATCCAGGGGCTCGAGCCCGGATTTGACCCGCCGGCAGGCCCCGCTACACTCCGCCCCTTCCAGCCCAAAAGGCAAGGCACTCCCATGCGTGATCTCATCAAGCTCAGCTGCGAAACCTGCGGCAAAGACAACTACACGACGGACAAGAACAAGCGCACGATGCCGGAGAAATTCCACATCAAGAAGTTCTGCTCCAAGTGCCGCAGCCACCAGCCCCACAAAGAAGGCAAAATCAGCAAGGGCTAGTCGGGGCTAACCCCTTGCCCTCTGGTGACTTCGGCCTAGAAATCTCCCATGACGCAGGGTGATACGCACAATCTGGGGATGGGCTACTTGCTGTGGATCTTTGGATTCATGGGCGCGCACCGTTTTTACTACGGGCGCCCGGTAAGCGGCACGATCTGGTTTCTGACCTTGGGTTTGCTGGGCATCGGCTGGTTCGTCGATTTGTTTCTGATGCCCTCGCTCGATCGCTCGGCCGAGCTTCGATATGACGCGGGTCCCGTCGACCACAATGTGACCTGGATTCTGCTGACGTTCCTTGGCATCTTCGGGATCCACCGGTTTTACATGGGCAAGTACCTCACAGGCCTCGTCTACTTCCTGACGGCTGGCCTGGTCGGAATCGGGATCCTCTACGACTATTGGACGCTCAACGAGCAGGTCAGCGAAGCGAACGCTGCCGGGCGTTAGCAGCGCTAGAGGCGGTCCACGAGACGGGCTACTAGGGCGCCGGTTCCGCCCAGGTGGCGCGGGGCCGTTCGGAAAGCAAGGACGTAACGGGCAGGCGCGCGCTTGGCGAGGGCGTTGGCCACGCTGGTCTTGAGCGTTGCTTTGCCCCCGGCACTGTGTAGGCCTTTGCCGACGATGATCAGGACCCAGCGCTTGCCCTTCTGCTGGCATTCGCGGACGAAGCGGAGCACTTCACGATCTGCTTCGCGCGCGGTTTGCCCGTGCAGGTCGCACTCGGCTTGGACTTCGAGCCTTGGATCTTCGAGGGCATCGAGGATGCTTCGGTGTGTTCCGTTGCGCTTGCCGAGCACGAGCCCGCTGGATTCGCGTTCGAGCACGAGCGGCTCGACCTGTCGTGCCGGGCTCGCCGCCGACGAGGCCGTCGTCGAGTCACTCGCTGGCGCCGGCATCACGCGCTTCTTCGAGCTGCGGCTCAGGGGCTTTACATCGGAAAACGCTCGATTGAGCGCCTCTCGATCCGAGGTCGATCGCCCCCCTCCGGCGCCTTTTCGGCCTCCGTCGTGTCCGCCTGTGCCTCCTGACTTCGCCACTGCCAGCTCATCATGACCTGCCAACCGGCCCGTCCGCAATTTGCGCAACCGCTGCGGCGTTTGGCAACGAAGCGAAGATTCTTCGCGTACTCCGAGATCGGCACCCGAATCTTCACGGCTTTTGGGGCACGGCTCGTGGCACAGCCATTGCAGGCCTAGGGGAGTGATGGACGTCAGTCGCCGGCAACGGGATGGTGTGTCGGTCGGGCCGGGGTGGCTCGGTTCTCCTCCGCGCGCGGGAGTCTGCGGCGGATCTCTCGCTGCGCACGACCAGCCGCCAACGCCGACCATGACGCTGGGGCCTAACCCATGCCGTGCGACTGGCCTCCTTCGTGCTCGCCGAGCGTGAGGCGCAGCGGGGCTAGCCCTTTTTCGGGGCTTCGCGCTTCGGGCGCAGGTTGCACTGCATGAGCGCCTTGCGGATCCGGACGGAATCCGGGGTGACTTCCACCAGCTCGTCTTGGTCGATCCAATCGAGCGCGGTTTCGATCGTGAGGTCTTTGGGCGGGGTCAGGACGACGTTCTCGTCTTTCCCCGCGGCCCGAATGTTGGTGAGCTTCTTTTCGCGGGTGCAGTTCACGTCGAGGTCGCTAGGGCGGTTGTGCTCGCCCACGATCATGCCTTCGTACACCTTCGTTGCCGTACCGACGAAGAGCTTGCCCCGCGGTTGCAGGTTGAAGAGCGCATACGGCGTGGTGACGCCCTTCCGATCGGAGACGATTGCGCCGTTCTTCCGGCGAAGTAGAGGGCCCGCGTAAGGGTCCCATCCCTCGAACATCGTATTGAGGAGCCCCTCGCCACGGGTTTCGGTCATGAACAGGGATCGGAAGCCGATCAGGCCTCGCGACGGAACGCGAAATTCGATTCGGGAGCGGTTGGTGCCGAGCGGGCTCATCTTGACCATCACGCCGCGCCGGTCACCAAGGAGCTGGGTCACCGTGCCGACGTGGTGCTGGGGAACGTCGACGACGACGGTTTCGACGGGCTCGAATTTCTTCCCGTCGATTTCGCGAACGACGACCTCGGGCATGCCGAGGGCAAACTCGTAGCCTTCCCGCCGCATCGTTTCCGCCAAAATCGCCAGCATCAGCTCGCCACGGCCGTAGACCATGAACGAATCGGCTTCGTCCCCTTCTTCGACGCGCATGGCGATGTTTCGCTGCGCCTCTTTGAGAAGCCGTTCGCGCACCTGCCGAGAGGTTACATAGTCACCCGCCAGTCCGGCGAAGGGCGAGGTGTTGACCATGAAACGGACCTTGATGGTCGGTTGCTCGACGCTGATGCGCTCGAGCGGATTCGGGTGGCTCGGAGGTGTGATCGTATCCCCAATGTGCACGTCTTCAATACCTGAGATCGCCACGATGTCGCCGGCGGATGCTTCGGTGATGCGAACGCGTTCGAGGCTCTCAAAGCCCCAGAGCGCGCCGACCTTCCGTTCGACCACGCCATCCTTGCCAATGATGGCGACGGTTTCCTGCGGCTTGATCTGGCCGTTTCGGATTCGGCCGATGGCGATGCGTCCAACGTACTCGTCGTGAATCGTGTTGTGCACCAGGAGCTGCAACGGCGCGGCCGGGTCGCCTTCCGGTGCGGGAAGGCGCTCGATGAGCGTTTCGAAGAGCGGCGTGAGGTCGCTCGATTCGTCTTCGAGCTCACGCTTTGCGATGCCGTCTTTGCCGATGGCGTAGATGTGCGCGAAATCGGCTTGCTCATCGGTGGCGCCGAGGTCGCAGAACAGATCGAAGACTTCGTGGAGGGCCTCATCGGGACGGGCGTCGCTGCGGTCGATCTTGTTTACGACGGTGACGACGGGAAGGTCGAGCTCAATGCACTTCGAGAGAACGAAGCGCGTCTGGGGCAGGGCACCTTCGGCCGCGTCGACCAGGAGCAGTGCGCCGTCGGCCATCCGGAGCGTTCGCTCGACCTCGCCCCCGAAGTCCGCGTGCCCCGGTGTGTCGATCAGATTGATCTTGTAGTCTTTCCAGCGGATCGACGCGTGCTTGGCCAAAATCGTGATGCCACGCTCGCGCTCGAGGTCGTTCGAGTCCATCACGCGCTCGCGAACCGCCTCGTTTGCACGGAAGACGCCCGTCTGATGCAACATCGCGTCGACCAGCGTGGTTTTGCCGTGGTCAACGTGGGCGATAATCGCCACATTTCGAATCATATTCTGCACGCGTGAACCCCCACGCCTTCGCGTGAGGGCGCGTCTTGGCAGATCCAGAGCCGGGCTGCCAGCCGCAGCCCATCCGCAAACTGACGGGCTTTGGCAGCTTTGTCCTGGGTCGCTATCTTGGAGCCTGGGGGAAACGGGGAATGTCGGAGCAGCTGTGGCGCGTGCTTGTGGTCTTGGGGGCGTTCGGGCTGGTGAGCTGCGGCGAGCCCGCATCTGTCGATCCGAGGACCGATCCAACCGAGGGACCGCCGACCGGCAACGGTGACGGCAGTTGTAGCGTACCCCCAGAGACACAGCCGGAAGATGTGTCCAACCCGGACAGCGTGATCGGCGATGGGACGCCTGCGAGCTGCACCTCCGGCGCATTTGTCGATGCGGTTGCCCTCGGAGGAGTGATCACCTTCGACTGTGGACCCGAGCCCATCATCATCACGCTTGATCGGACGGCCAAGGTCTTCAACGATCAGAGTTCCGACGTCGTGATCGACGGCGGCGGAAAGGTGACGTTGAGCGGCGGTGGAAGGGTCCGGATTCTCTATCAAAACACCTGCGACCAGCAGCAGGTTTGGACGACGTCTCATTGCAATGACCAGGATCACCCGCGGCTCACGGTGCAGAATCTGACCTTCGTCGATGGCAACGCCAAAGCCGAGAAAGAGGGTGGCGGGGCGATCTTCGTTCGTGGTGGCCGGTTCAAGGCAGTGAACACGCGCTTCTTCAACAACGTCTGCCACGATGTTGGGCCAGACGTGGGTGGGGGGGCGATTCGGGTTTTCGACATGTTTGAAGACCGACCCGCTTACATCGTCAACAGCACCTTTGGCGGGGAAGGGCTCGGCAACGTTTGCTCGAATGGCGGGGCGCTCAGCTCGATCGGTGTTTCGTTCAGCGTCATCAACAGCGCGTTCACGCACAACGAGGCCGTCGGCAACGGCGCCAATCCCCAGCGGCCCGGAACCCCGGGCGGCGGGAGCGGTGGGGCCATCTACAACGACGGCAATACCTTCGCGCTCACCGTCTGCGGAACCCTCATCGAAAACAACACTGCCAATGAAGGAGGCGGCGCGATCTTCTTCGTGAGCAACGACCGGAGTGGGAGCCTGCTGATCAAAGATTCGGTCTTGCGCAACAATCCGAGCGACGGCTTCGAAACCCAAGGCTATCCGGGCATCTTCGTCCTAGCGAACGGCGACCCCGAGGTACGCAACTCCGTCATCGAGTGACGGCGTCCCCGGGCGCTTGCCGCCTGTGAGGACGACCTGATCCGAGCAAGCCTGTGAAAAGCAAGCTAGAATCCGCCCATGAGCACACCTGCAATCGACACCTGGCACCAACTCATCGAGGATCGGAACGCTGCCGGCCTGGACGAAATCCTGGCCGATGACGCTGTGTTTCACTCCCCCGTCGTGCACACCCCGCAGCAGGGCAAGGCGCTGACGAAGCTCTATTTGAGCGCGGCCATCATGGTGCTCGGTGGGAACAAGTTCGAATACGTGCGGGAAGTCATCGGCGAGTCCGACGCCGTCCTCGAGTTCACCGCGGAGCTCGACGGAATCATAATCAACGGTGTCGACATGGTGCACTGGAATGAAGACGGCAAGATCGACGACTTCAAGGTGATGATTCGCCCGCTCAAGGCGGTGAACCTGCTTCACGGCTTGATGAAACAGATGCTTGGGCAGATGGGGTAGCCGGCGCGCCGCTAGCGCAGCGTCGAGAGCTTGTCTCGGTGCTTGGCTTGGAGTGCGTTGTAGTCGTCCTGGGTGAGGCTCAACGCTTTGGCGAGGCGGCGTAGCTGGGTTTGCTCTTCATGCTTGAGGACATGGTCGGCGACAGCCATTTCGATCAGGACTTCGACCACCTCGAGCCGCAGCTCTCGATCGGCAAGCTCTCGCAGATCGCGCGTCCAGTCGTGGTCGCCCAGAAGCGCCACGTGACTGATTTGATCGGCGAGAAGCCCGCAGATCGCATCGACGCCGGCCTGGCTGAGGCCGTGGACGCGGCTCAGCTCTTTCTGGATGGTTCCCTCTTCTTTCTGCGAATAGTGCCCATCGGCGTAGGCGACTTTCGCCAGCAGGCCAGCGACTGCGGTCACGATGCGTCGCGTCGCATCGTCGGCGTCGGCGAGATAGCGCTCGACGATTTCTGCCAAGCGGTCACGCGCTTCGGGTGTCACTTCGTCGGGCTTGTCTTTGCCACGAAAGATCATCGGGGTCTCAATAGACCGGACGCTGCCGATGCACAAGGGCGCTAGAGCCCTGCCTTGACTGCGCCCCAAACGGTCGCTGCGATCGCGGCGCCGGCGATTCCCAACAGGAGCCCGTCTCGCACGAAGTACGGAAGAAGCAGAAGAAGCAGACCCGCGCCCAATTGCACGGGCCGGTGTTGTCTCTTTCCGTAGATGAACATCACGAAACCCACGCTGCTCACGATGAGGGAAACGATGAGATAGGCGGGTTCCGGCACTTCTAACCGGGCTTGTACGCTACGGCCGCGGACGACGGGCCTGCCAAGGGGATGACCTCGAATCGATCGAACCCAGCCTCGCTGCACCATCCATTGAAATCCGCGCCCGAATAGTCGAAGGCGTCACCGAACTCGATCAGCATGTTGAGCGACATCAACAAGCCGAAGGCGTTTTCTCGCCGTGCGTCGTCGATGAGCGCTTCGACGACGATGAACGCGCCGCCGGGCGGCAGCGCGTCGTACGCCAGCTTGATGAGGTGCTTTTTCTTTTCGAGGTTCCAGTCGTGGAGGATCATGCCCACCGTGATGACGTCGGCTTTTGGAAGCGGATCCTTGAAGAAGTCGACGACCGCGGTCGAGACCGGATGCAGCAGCCCGGCTGCTTCAATATGCTTTTTGGCGATGGGTTCGCCGGTTTCCTTGATTTCGTTTTGTGGCTCGCCCGTCTCGAGCGCTTCGGTGAGGTTGTTCCAGAAACCGCAGAGCCGGCTGCTCGACATCTCGAGAATGCCGCCGATGTAGTTCGCGCCCTCCTTGTCGAGGAACACCGCCGTCTCGGCCGTGTTGCCATATAGCGCATCGGGCCCATCGCCGTCTCTGCGCAACAAGCCCAGGGCGACCAATGCGTCTGGGAAGTCTGGAATCGCACGCGGGTGCAGACCCAGTCGCTCGGCGATCCGTGCGCCGCTCATTTTGCCGGCCCCGAGCTCGGTGAACAGGCCGAGCTCGACGGCCGTGAGCAGCGTGCGGGATCCGAAGAAACCCATGCCGACTTGCATGATGTGGGTAGGATCGAGCTCTTCTTCGC
>RCNF010000696.1_pt1 | contig 17367 bp, 21 predicted proteins | sample 2041311 | NCBI WGS metagenome assembly RCNF01 (sample SAMN09708228, study PRJNA481090) | Marine sediment metagenome, whole genome shotgun sequencing project. | biome: marine sediment; feature: ocean; material: sediment; isolation source: Sewage treatment plant 2 marine sediment (STP2) ... | reverse complement strand
AAATTATTTTTGATTTTAAGATAATATATTACCTTTGCCCCTATTCAAAAACACACCGTATTATTTGGCGATATGCAACGAAATTTTTTACTTAAACTACTCACTTCTTTACTCTTAATAATTAGTTTTCAGACGTACGCTCAACAAGATACGCACGTAAATAAGATTGAAGAAACAGATTTAAAAGCTGAAATTAAAAAAGATATTGACCACCACATCAAAGATTCTCATGATTTTACTTTTACGTATGATAAGGAAAACAACAAATATTATGGCTTTCCACTCCCTATAATTTTATGGGATAATGGATTGCATATGTTTTCATCGTCAAAATTTCATCATGGCGAAAGTGTGGCAGAAAGTAAAGGGAATTACTATAAAATTTACCATAATAAAATTTATAATACTGATGACAGTGGTACAATAACATATGATGAAGAACATCATCCAATCAATGCTAAACCGTTAGACTTTTCAATTACCAAAAGTGTTTTCATGATTATTGTAACGGGCATATTAATGCTATTGCTTTTTGGAGGTTTAGCTACTTCCTTTGGCAAAGGTCCTATTGCAAAAGGAGCAGGTCGATTCTTCGAACCTATTGTAATTTACATACGTGATGATATTGCTAAACCTAATATTGGTGATCCACAGTATAAAAGATTTATGCCCTTTTTATTGACTGTATTCTTTTTTGTATGGTTTTTAAATTTATTTGGATTAACACCTCTAGGTGTTAACGTTACTGGTAATATTGCCATTACGGCCGCATTAGCATTGTTAACGTTTTTGATCACACAATTTTCGGGTAATAAAAATTATTGGAAACACATTTTCTGGATGCCGGGTGTACCATGGCCTATGAAAATTATTTTAGCTCCTATTGAACTATTAGGAGTTTTTATCAAACCATTTGCATTAATGATACGTTTGTATGCTAATATAATGGCAGGTCATGTCGTATTGATGAGTATTATCGGTTTGATGTTTATATTCAAAAGTTGGTTTGGAAGTGGCTTGTCATTTTTTCTTGCTTTTTTCCTTTCAATAATTGAACTTTTAGTAGCAGCTTTACAAGCTTATATCTTTACGATGTTATCAGCCTTATATTTTGGTTTTGCAGTTGAAGAGCATGAGCATGAAGAAGCACATTAATGATTTGAATGTTTAATTTTTAATTTTATATATATTATGGAGATTCCAACTATCGTAGGAGCAGGTTTAATTGTAATTGGTGCCGGTATCGGTATCGGTAGAATTGGTGGTTCAGCAATGGACGCTATAGCACGTCAGCCTGAAGCTTACGGAAAAATTCAAACGGCAATGCTAATTGCAGCAGCGCTTGTTGAAGGTATCGGATTTGCCGCATTATTTGTAGGCTAATCACAGAACTAAACAATAGCTGTAACGGTTGGTTATAGCTATTGTTTTCAAAAAATTAAATTAGTAAAGAATTATGGATAAGTTAATTAACGATTTTTCATTTGGGCTTTTTTTCTGGCAAATAATACTTTTCGTTGTATTACTGCTGATATTAAGAAAGTATGCTTGGAATCCAATTTTAAATGCCGTAAATGACCGTGAAGAAGGTATTAAAAATGCATTGGCAGAAGCTGATAAAGCACGTCAGGAAATGCAAAATATCAATGCTGATAATGAACGTATATTAAAAGAGGCTCGTACGGAAAGGGATGGTATGTTAAAAGAAGCTCGTGATATCAAAAATAATCTGATTGAAGAAGCAAAAGAAGAAGCAAAAACACAAGGAAATAAGCTAATAGAACAAGCTAAGGCTTCAATTCAAAGCGAAAAATTAGCAGCTATCTCAGATCTAAAAAATCAGGTAGCAGAATTATCTATGAACATTGCTGAAAAGGTAGTAAAAGACGAACTTTCTAACAAAGACAAACAATTGAAGTTAGTTGCGCAAATGTTGAAAGAAGCTAAGTTAAACTAAAATGACAGGATCTAGAGTAGCCATAAGATATGCAAAAGCGATTTTAAGTCTTTCCTTAGACTTAAAAAAAGCTGATAAGGTTAACGATGATATGAAACTTGTATTCTCTGTTATTGAAGAAAACGTAGCGTTGCATATTATGTTAGATAATCCTGTGATTAAAACAGAGTCTAAAAGGTCAACATTATCATCTCTATTTAATAAAAAAATCGACAATGTATCTCTTGATCTGATCAATCTGTTAATAGATAATAAACGATTACAGTTATTACCAGAGGTAGCTAAACAATATAATAGACTTTATGACGAGCATAAGGGAATTCAACTTGCAGAAGTTACAACTGCTGTTTCATTAACTGCTGAATTAGAGAAAAAAGTGTTAGCAAAAGTTAAAGAGATCAGCGGTAAAAAAGTTATCCTCAAAAATATTATAGATCCCGCTATCATAGGCGGATTTATATTGCGTGTAGGCGATCAACAATTTGATGCTAGTATCAGAGGGAAAATGAATAATTTACGTAGAGAGTTTGAAAATAACTCATTCGTATCAAGTTTATAATAAAGAATAAATTAATAAAATGGCGACAATAAAACCAGCTGAAGTATCAGCAATTTTAAAACAACAATTATCAAATTTTGATGGTAAAGCATCTTTAGATGAAGTTGGAACCGTATTACAAGTAGGCGATGGAATTGCGCGAATTTATGGTTTAGCAAATGTAGGATATGGTGAGTTAGTGCAATTTGAAGATGGTTTAGAAGCAATTGTGTTGAACCTGGAAGAAGATAATGTTGGGGTTGTACTATTAGGCCATTCTTTCGATATTAAAGAAGGTTCTACAGTAAAACGTACAGAGCGGATCGCATCGTTGAGAGTTGGTGAAGGTATAGCAGGTAGAGTTGTTAACACCTTAGGGCAACCTATTGATGGTAAAGGACCTATTGAAGGTGAAACCTTTGAAATGCCTTTAGAACGTAAAGCGCCTGGTGTAATTTTTAGAGAACCAGTAACTGAGCCATTACAAACCGGTATTAAATCTGTTGATGCGATGATCCCTATAGGGAGAGGCCAACGTGAGTTGATCATTGGTGACCGTCAAACTGGTAAATCTACCGTTGCTTTAGATACCATCTTAAATCAAAAAGAATTTTTTGATGCTGGTGAACCAGTATATTGTATATATGTTGCCATTGGCCAAAAAGCTTCTACAGTAGCTGCTATTGCAAATATGTTTGAAGAACATGGTGCTATGGCATATACAACTATAGTTGCTGCAAATGCCTCAGATCCTGCTGCTATGCAGGTATATGCTCCAATGGCTGGTGCTGCAATTGGTGAATATTTTAGAGATACGGGTAGGCCAGCTCTGATTATCTATGATGACCTCTCTAAACAAGCAGTTGCATACCGTGAAATATCTTTATTACTACGAAGACCTCCGGGACGTGAAGCATATCCTGGTGATGTATTCTATTTACACTCAAGACTATTAGAACGTGCTGCAAAAGTGATCAAGGATGATACTATTGCTGCTCAAATGAACGATGTACCTGATTCATTAAAAGGAAAAGTAAAAGGTGGTGGTTCATTAACCGCATTACCAATTATTGAGACTCAAGCAGGTGATGTTTCTGCCTACATTCCAACTAACGTAATTTCAATTACAGATGGTCAAATTTTCTTAGAGTCAGATTTATTTAATTCAGGTGTTCGTCCGGCAATTAATGTTGGTATTTCAGTATCTCGTGTAGGAGGTAACGCTCAAATAAAATCAATGAAAAAAGTTGCGGGTACTTTAAAATTAGATCAAGCTCAATATCGTGAATTAGAAGCTTTCGCTAAATTTGGTTCAGATTTAGATGCCGCAACCATGAATGTGATTGAAAAAGGTAAGCGTAATGTTGAAATATTAAAACAAGCACAAGGTGATCCATTTACGGTTGAAGATCAAACTGCAATTATCTATGCTGGTTCAAAAGATTTATTGAAAAGTGTTCCTGTTAATAAAGTAAAAGAATTTGAAAAAGATTATTTAGCTTATTTAAATGCAAAACATAGAGACACACTAGATGTTTTGAAATCAGGTAAATTAACTGATGAGGCAATTGATGTTTTAGAAAATGCGGCTAAAGAAATTTCAGCTAAGTATAGTTAATAAGAATGGCAAATTTAAAAGAAATACGTACTAGAATAACATCAATTGGGTCAACCATGCAGATAACCAGTGCCATGAAAATGGTATCGGCTGCTAAATTGAAAAAAGCTCAAGATGCCATTACTGCTATGCGTCCATATTCTAATAAATTAACTGAATTAATACAAAGTTTAAGTGCTAACCTAGATAGTGAAGTTGGTGGTGCATACGCAAAACAAAGAGAAGTAAATAAAATACTTTTGGTGGTGATCACGTCTAATAGAGGTCTTTGCGGTGCTTTTAACTCTTCCATTTATAAGAAATCGCTTGAATTAATTCATAATACCTATGCTGGTAAAAAGGTTGATATATTAGCCATTGGTAAAAAAGGAAATGACCTGCTTTCGAAAGAACATCAGGTTGTAGCCAACAAAAGTGAAGTTTTTGACCATTTACATTTTGATGGAGCTGCAGAAATTGCCGAGCATCTTATGGAACTCTATGCAACTGAAACATATGACAAAATAGAACTTGTTTATAATAAGTTTAAAAACGCAGCCACTCAAATTATAACACACGAGCAATTTTTACCAATTGTTCCTTCTGTTGATAATAAAAACACCAATGTAGATTATCTCTTTGAACCTTCTAAAGTAGAAATTGTTCAAGGTTTAATTCCAAAATCTCTAAAAACTCAGATATTTAAGGCTTTAAGAGATTCATTTGCAGCTGAACATGGTGCCCGAATGACCGCTATGCATAAAGCTACAGATAATGCCACAGAATTACGTGACGACTTATTATTGATGTATAATAAAGCACGTCAAGCAGCGATTACAAGTGAGATCTTGGAGATCGTTGGCGGAGCAGAAGCATTGAATAATTAGGTCAAGATTGAAAGAATAGAAATTAATCAAATAATATATTAAGCACCCAAGGTTTTCATAACTTTGGGTGTTTTCGTTATAAACCATTTTTATGAAAATATTATTACTTGACAGCAATCATCCAATACTAAAAAAAGGGTTAGAAAATTTAGGAATGCAGTGTGATGAGGATTTTACTTCTTCTAAAAAAATAGTAGAAGAAAAGATCCATAATTATGATGGGCTTGTTATTAGGAGCAGATTAACCATTGATAAAACTTTTATTGATCAAGCTTCTAACTTAAAGTTTATAGCTCGTGTGGGTGCTGGATTAGAAAACATAGATATCACCTATGCGAAAGAAAAGAATATTCAGTTAATAGCAGCTCCAGAAGGAAATAGAAATGCTGTTGGTGAGCATTCCTTAGGGATGATCTTATCACTATTTAATAATTTCAATAAAGCAGATAGAGAAGTCCGCCAAGGAAAATGGCTGCGAGAAGATAACAGAGGTATCGAACTTGATGGTAAAACCATTGGAATTATTGGTTATGGGAATGCTGGTAAAGCATTTGCCAAAAAATTAAAAGGTTTTGATGTCAAAGTAATTTGTCATGATATAAAAGCTAATGTTGGTGATGAAAATTCTGAACAAGTTTCGTTGAAAACTTTACAGAGAGAGGCTGATGTAGTGAGTTTACACGTTCCTGAAACACCATTGACAGTCAATATGGTCAATGAAGAATTTATCGAGTCTTTTTCGAAATCTTTTTGGCTGATCAATACTGCACGAGGTAAAAATGTGGTTACCGTAGACCTGGTCACTGCCCTTAAATCAAACAAAATATTAAGCGCTGGGCTAGACGTCTTAGAATACGAAAAATCATCTTTCGAAAACTTATTTTTAGATGATAAAATGCCGGAAGCCTTTAGATACTTAATCAATTCTGATAAAGTTTTGCTTTCTCCACATGTTGCCGGTTGGACTATTGAAAGCAAAGTAAAACTGGCTCAGACCATCGTGGATAAAGTACAAAAACTTTTTTTGTAAATTGAGGCATCTAAACTGAATCTTTATGACCTCAGATGCCCAAACTCCTGAAGAGTATATCAGCGCACTTCCTCAGGATAGAAAAGATGCCATTTCAAAACTTAGAAAAATTATTTTAAAAAGCCTACCCAAAGGTTTTTCAGAAACCATGAGTTATGGTATGCTCGGTTATGTTGTACCACATTCAATATATCCTGATGGATACCATTGCGATCCTAAATTACCGCTTCCGTTTATGAGTATCGCTTCTCAAAAGAATTTTGTGGGTATATACCACATGGGTATATATGCCAATAAAGAGTTGTATGATTGGTTTGTAAATGAATACCCTAAACATTCTAATAGAAAATTAGATATGGGCAAGAGCTGTATCAGACTCAAAAAAATTGAGGAGATCCCGTATGAACTCATTGGTGAATTGGCATCTAAAATGACTCCAAATGAATGGATTAATATTTATGAAAACGCAATAAAAAAATAGAGATATGGAAAAAAGAGTAACGGGCATTGGTGGACTTTTCTTTAAAACTGAAAACCCCGGCGCTACAAAAGATTGGTATAAAAATCATTTAGGTTTTAATACAGACGATTGGGGCTGCTCTTTTTGGTGGAAAGATAACGATGGCAATAAATACTCTACCCAATGGAGTCCTTTTGCTAAAGATACCAACCATTTTGAGCCTTCAAAAAAGGATTTCATGTTCAATTACAGGGTAGAAAATCTAACTGAATTATTAGCCGCCTTAAAAGAAGAAGGGGTTGCCGTTATCGATAAAGTTGAAGAATATGAATATGGTAAATTTGGATGGATCATAGACCTTGACGGCAATAAAATAGAATTGTGGGAACCCAAGGATGCAGCCTTTTTGTAAACATTAACTAAAAACCCTCATAATTTTCAACCATCTAGCTATTCATGAATTATATTGATATTCTAAGCTCGTACAACTTATCAACTTTTCAATGGATCTCAGTATTCATGGCTGTTTTTTTGTTAGGCTTATCAAAATCGGGTATCAAAGGAATCGGCATACTCATCGTGGTGATCTTAGCGTTTGTTTTTGGTGAAAAAGCCTCCACGGGTATCTTATTACCTATGCTAATTGTAGCCGATATCTTTGCCGTAACCTACTACCACAGGTATGCACAATGGAAATATATCAAAAAACTGATGCCCTGGATGGTCATAGGAGTGCTGCTCGGCGTGTGGATAGGAAATGATATTTCAGAAGAAATTTTCAAAAAACTAATGGCCATTATTATTATCGGTTCAGTTTTGATCCTATTTTATTCTGAAAACAGAAAATCATCAAAAATTCCAACTAGTCGTATTTTTTCAAGCTCTGCAGGTTTATTGGCAGGATTCACCACTATGATCGGTAATTTGGCTGGACCTATTGCTAATATTTATTTTTTAGCTATTCGCTTACCAAAAAATGAATTTATAGGTACTGCTGCGTGGTTATTCTTTATCATTAACATCTTTAAATTACCTTTTCACTTTTTTATATGGAAGACAGTTAGTATAGAAACTTTAGTACTTAATTCAGTATTGGTACCTGCATTGATCTTAGGGTTTTTTATGGGGGTCTCGTTGGTAAAGTTAATTTCAAACCTGCATTACAGGCGCTTTATCTTAGCCGTTACTGCTATTGGAGCTCTGGTCTTATTATTTAGATAAAACAGCTACCGTTCGTGGTGCCGCCATCTTCAAGGTATCTAACTTCATCATTCGTTTTACCATTCTGTAGATTTCCGGTAATTTCTCTTTGAACTCTTCAGGGGTTTCAAAAAAATGTTCGACCAGAATAGATAAAAATTCAAATCTATTTTTAAATCCGTATTGTCTTAAATAACCCGAATTCACTATTTTACGTTGTAACTTTCTGTCTTTTAACCTTTCTAACAACAAATTAAAGTTGTCTAAAAAAACTACAGCTGTAAAGCTCCTAGTTTTTAAAAAACTAAAATACATAGCATGACTTAATTCATGTAGGCCTAAATTTAAATTATTGTCTTCAATTTTAATCCCCTCCAAAAAATCATCCCATGAAAAAACAATCGTTCCAAATTTCGGATTTGTTTCTCCTTTATGTCTTTTTTTAGTAACCTGCGATAAATAATTTTTAGGATAAATGATGATATTCGTAAAGGGTGAGAATAAATAGCGTCTCATACCAAAGGTGAGCATCACAGCCGTCGAGGCAATTAATATCTTCATTTTTAGAGTAATAACTACCCCTTCTCTACCAATAAAATTATAGTTTTCAATAAATTTTAAAACCCTATGCTCAAAATAGAGTTTATTGGTCGGTGATAAATTATTATAAAAGGTAATGTGCCGTTTCACAATCTTACGTTGCGCACCATTCATCTGGTTGGGAAACAAGACAAATCTGGTCAAATTAACTGACCCAATCATAAGACTAAACAGTTCAAACAAAATGGATTGAATTAAATAACAATTTTTTTAATTATCAATGAAAATAACAGATAATTAAGGGATCTTACTTTCTTTTCTAAAGCTATTATACGACATATTCTACTAGAAAACGCAATTTTAGCGACTATATTTCAATGTTTAGCATATGTCAATAAGGTAATTTAACAAATCAGTAGTAGTAACTATACCCACTAATTTTTCATTGTCTACCACAGGTAAGGCATGAAATTCTTTAGAGGCCAATAAAGTTGCAACATCCCTGATTACAGACTGAGAAGACACTTTTACAGGGTTATTTGCCATAATTTGACCAATGGAAAGCATATTATAAATGGCGGTATCTGCTGAGGCATTATCATCATATGAATCAACAAAACATAAGCGTTTAAGATCAGTTAGACTCAGCATGCCCAAAATTAGTTGCTTTTCTTCATCGACGACCGGAATATGTCGAATATGATGCTTTTTGAATAACCTTTCTGCTTCTTGCAAGCTGTCATCGAGTGTTAAAGTAATAACCTCTTTGGTCATTATTTTAGATATAGGCTCTTTTCTTTTCATAATAATGAATTTTAATCTGCCATTCTTATGCTAAAGTTCATGAAAAGAAACAGAAAAAAACATGATAATAATCAGGAAATAAAACCCCGATGCTGATATTTATGCTGAAATCTTGATAAAATTTACTGTTGAAGATCAGTAAACAAGAACAAAGAAGGTATCTTATTCTAATCTAGGGAATAGCTAAATTCTGTGTTACTAATTAACAAATTATGAATAACGTTATACTAATCCTTATAAATTTCACTGTTGGGATTAAACGCTAACCACGCAAAAGCAAAATGATTACTATGAGGCTCTATTTGTAGTTGTTTTCCTTGAAGAATTCCAGCATAGCAATACCCGGTTATATCCCATTTTGATTTAGTTTCAATATCCATAAACTCTTTGCTTTTGTTTTTGAAATTTAAAAGTCGCTCATCAACGACTGGACTAAAAACCGTAACAGTCCCCACATCTTTTGAAGCCGAAATATCATTTTCGTCTAAAACAGAAACCGTACCTGACTTATAAAAGAGTACTATTTTTTTTGATTTAAAAGTATCATTAATAACGCCTTTTTTTGCTACAGAAGTAAAACTATAAATTTTATAATCACCATTGTTTTCAATGTCAACAATACGCTCCATTGCTGGAAGACGTTTATCTACTTTATCACTATTAAAAAAGTGTTGTATTGGATTTTCTTTTTCATCATACTTTTTATAGGGGTTGTATCCATATTTTTTTTCTGTTTCTGCAAAACCTGTTTTTTTTGATAAAATTTCTCCACTTGGGTACCGTGAAAAAAATTCTTCAACAGAAATAATTAAGGAAGGTATTATATCTAATTCCGCTTCATTATAAGCACCTACAATCGCAGTTCCCATAAGCTGTTGCCATAAGGTTTCCGTTTTCCTGTCTAACATAACCATATCACTATTTCGCAACATACCAGAGGCTTCAAATTCTAATAATTCATTTTCTCCATTATGGTTTAGAATGCGATTATACACAATTCCTGAATTACACAACGGGCAATAAGTCACCAATATAGGAATCCCTTCCAATTCGTCATTTGCTATTTCGTGCATCGTTAAAATATTTAAAGAATATGCTTTTGCAACACCATTGATCGCCACTACAATTACAGGTTCTTTTGCAAAGAACATTTCCATTCCTTCAGTTTTGTTAACAAATTTTGGCTTATCTAATGTCGGAAAAGACCCTTTAGGTAAAACTATTTGAATTTCTGAAAGACTTACAGAACGATTGATAGTATCAGTTTTCCAAGTAAATGGTAAATTTTTAGGGTTATTAAATTGAGCTGAAATAGTTGCAATCATAAAAAAGAAAAAGATGCTTGAAATTAATTTAGTTATCATAATCAATATATTATATATTTAGAATTTAGTATTGTATTGTGCGTTTTACTTACATGATACTAATCAATGTAATGAATGCCAAAGCACCTGTTAATATACTTAATATTAAATTTAAGTTCTTGGCCAAACCTTTTGATTTCAATTGAATGGTTTTAGCGAAATTGGCGTACATATAAAGCAGTGTAAAAGTTCCCAGCGCCGATCCAAAAACAAAAATCATAATGTTTTGTTGAGAAAACTGTAACCATCCTGCTACATCTAAGGCTGTTGTCACACCACAATAAAATGGAATAGAAAACATATTTAATGCTGATAGTAGCAAGCCCACAGAAAAACTATTTCCTGCTTTTTCTTTTATTGATTCTGTAGGTACCTTATCTTTTTTTGATTGGCGATAAAAATAAAAAGACAATAGCGCGAATATGACAATGGCTATTTTTTGAAGTGATTGTACAAAATCAGGATTACTTCTTAAAAATTTTGTAAACAAAACAGCTATATAAGCTTGAAGTAGCACAACAATTGAAACGCCTATTGCAAATTTAACAGCATCTGACTTACTTTTATTTAAGCTAATTTTAGCAGCAGTCATGTTTAACATGCTTGGAGTTAAAGTACCTAAAAAAGAAGTGATAAAGCCTAAAATAAAATGCAGCACTAAACTCATTGAAAATACTTAATTGGACGTTAAATTAAAAAATGAATAACATATAAGTCGGATTAACATGTTAAAATTACAATTATTTAGTTTCCATTTTATACATGCCCCATGGGTAAACATCCACTAGTTTCAACAAATTAATTTTTAAAATAGCTATTCTCAAACTTCACAAAAAAAGAGATTCTACTTAAAAAAATAAAAAAATGAAGTTTTATTGTCAGGAACTTAAAGTTCTTCAGTCTATGTCTTCAGTTAACACAATTAAATTGAATTAAAATGTCAAAAAAGAAAATTATAAAAATAATACTCATCGTTATAGGAGTAGTAATTCTAATTGGAGGTAGTGTTGGCTTTTATATGTTTAATAAACCAGCTAGAGATGTTCAGAATACTAAAACTGACTTTAGTTATAATGCGACTGAGATTGTAAATGAATATTTAACCGATGCTCAAAAAGCAAACGACAAATATTTAGATGAAGCAGGCAATTCTAAAGTACTTGAAATCTCGGGAGTTGTTGCCGAAATTACAGAAGATTTCAACCATCAAAAAGTAATTCTTTTAAAAGCAGCTTCAGACAAGGCTGGTGTAAGCTGTACGTTTACTTCAGAAACTAATTTGAATACCCTTAAAATTGAAGTTGGTGATCAAATTACAGTTAAAGGTGTGATACGTTCAGGTGCTTCTTTTGATGAAGATTTAGAGATGTACGAAAATGTAATCATAGAAAAAAGTGACATAGTGTCAAATAAATAAACCAGTAAATAACAATTATAAATAATTAAATTTTTAAACATGAAAAAAACAACATTCCTTTCAATATTGGCAGTAATGGTAATTTCAATAACATCATTTACAGCTTCAGCTCAAAAATTAGTGAGCTCTACAACACATTTTAAATTCTTTTCAACAACACCTGCAGAAAACATCGAAGCTAATAATTACAAGGCAGTAGGTACTATTGAAAAGAGCACCGGAGATATTGTGTTTTCAGTACCAATGCAAAGTTTTGAATTTGAAAAAGCCTTAATGCAAGAACATTTTAACGGTAAAAAGTTTTTAAATACCAAAGCAAATCCAAAAGCAAAATTAGTAGGAAAAATTGCAGACCTTTCACAAGTAAATTATGAGCAAGATGGGTCATATACCGTAGATATTACAGGCGATTTGACTATTAATGGCGTTACGAACGCTATTAATGAAAAAGCTACGATTGAAATAGCGGATAGTAAAGTTTCTTTAACCTCTAAATTAAATGTTACTTTAAATGATTACGAAATTGCTTTCAAAAGTGGTAAACCCTCAAAAAATATTGCTAAAACGGTAGAAGTTACCGTGCAAGCAAATTATTAATTTCAAGTTTAAAAAATTAATTGAATTGACTGCGTCTCCCCCATCAAAGCTCCGCTTTGAAGATACCTGGATTGACTACGTCTTTCCCATCAAAGCTCCGCTTTGAAAATCAAAAAAGACACGAAATAAAAAAGCAAGCTTTATATTTCGCTTGCTTTTTTGATTTATTCGTGACCCCGGAGGGATTCGAACCGTATGTCTGAATGCCTTTGTTTATGTAACTTTACCTTGCTTATATATTTTCTGTTGACCGATTTGTTGACCGCTAAACAATAGAATCTGATTAAATCGTCTTGAAGTAAAAATACGATATTAAAAGGATTTAAATAGCATCAAAATTTATTTTCTACATATAATTGGTCCTTTGAACCTTTAACTCAGTTCATTGTTAGTAATAGTATTTTTTTTATTTTTCCCGTTCCAATATGAATTCCATTAGATTGGATTCAGAACAACCCATTGGCACTGCTTTTCCAATTATCAAATTCCCAAATTCATCTTTTATTTCTCCATAAAAATTCCAGCTACATTGATAAGAATCTACCGGTACTAGATTTTTGTTTGTATCAGGATATAAAACACTATGATCAACTACGGAAGGAATGAAATTTCCATTAATTGTTTTTCCGTCACCCATTACGTTAATGGTTCCAGTAATTAATTTCTCTTTACTATTATTCTTTTGAATAATTATTATTCCTCCAGTTATTCCGTTATTCGATTGGTAAAGAGATAGTTTTATTTTTCCCTCTGTATTTTTAAGGTCCGAGAAAGTCCCAGAATATTCACCCGAATAATCAATAATTACTGCTTTTTTGGCATCATCTTTCTTTTCCTCTTGCTGTTTACCACAAGATTGAAATAAGCTCAGAATTACTAAGATTAAAACTGCTCTTTTCATTTTCATTTATATTATTGCTAACGGTTTGGTATAAGATTAGTAATTGGTTATGTAAGCGTTTGATTTTCCGCTAGGAAAATTCGTTATTAAGTAAACAATTACCATTGAGATTATACACAGACCTAAATTATTAATTTTATTCTTTGTTGACAACTGTATTTTTTATTATTCCTAATTTTTGTTCCGCTTCTGATAGGTTAAATCCATTCCAATCTTCAATATGGGCTTTAATATTTTCCTTTTTAAAGTCCATGTAGTTTTTCATTCCAATTCCAATAAAATGTAAGCCTAAATTTCTTGCTGTTTTCAAGTCCCAAATTCCGTCACCTATTGAGATGATATTATCAAATGAATTTACTTCATAAAATTCTTTCGCTCTTTCAATAGCCTCTTTTACAATTCCTTCTCTTTCATATATTTCATTTGAGCCAACAACTAATTTTTCATTATGATTTATTCCTGCTTGGTTTAATTTGACAAATGCTGGTTTTAAAAATGAACCTGTTGCAAAAGAAATTGCATAATCAGTTTTGTCAGTTAAGTATTCTATGATATTCTTTGCTCCTTTAATTTCTGATACTTTTTTCAGAGAATGAATTAATTCAGTCATTCGATTTTCAAAGTTGTCTATAAAAGAGAAATTAAATTGGTCGGTTAAATTATTTTCATAATTCTTTTTTAATATGTAACTGTCAGTATGATGTTCATATTCTCGCCAATTTTGGTTAATTTCTGTTATTCCAAATTCTTTCATTGTATTAACATAAGCCAATTGATGTTGGTATTCACTTTTCGTTAAAGTATCATCTATGTCAAATACAATTAAATTCATTTTTTGAAACGTGGGTTTTTATTGTTGCCAACGGTTCGTGCAAAATCAGTAAGGGAGAAAATCCGTAGGATTTTCTCCCTTACTGATTTTTAAAGTTTAACAAAAAATTTGAAGTAGGACAGAAGCCCTTATTGTTTTTACACATTGTTAGTTACCGTATTTTTCTTTCAGTTCTAGTTTTTTTATTCTTGATTTAATTGCGCCGTTGTTTCTTCCGAAAATTTTGCTCAATTCGGTTGCCGTTTTTCCTTCACAAAATAAAACTTCCAATTTTTCATCATCTTCCTCAGTCCATTTTTCGTAGGCATTTTTATGATTCATTTGCTTATCGGTCTTGGAATATGCCTTTTTTGTTCCTCTCTTTCCTTTCAAACTGTATTTCGGCTCCAGTTTTTCGAAAAGTCTTTCTTCCAATTCCTTACGACCTAAACTTACGATAATGAATGACAAAGTAAGATGTTCTCGTATTCGGTCATTTAACATAATTTCAATATCATCTGAAAATCCTTTTCTTGAAGATGGCTTCTCATAATTTGGTAAGTCCGAATAATGAGAATTCCCTAAATTTCTTCTAACAGTATGATTTTTTGTATTCAAAATGTCAGTCATTCTCCCTCTCAAACTTCCTGTTTCGCCAACATAACAAATTTCACCTTCTTCTCGGAATAGGTAAACCGCTGACTCATTTGGGAAAGATTTAGCCCATTCACGAGTCAGTTCAATTGAGTGTCTTTCCGATTCTATCAGTAATTCGTGCTCGAGTTTGAGTAAATATTCTTCTATTTCAGTTTTTGTCACTCGATTATGATTTTCATATGGTAGCTAACGTTTAGTGTATGAAACGTAGCGTATAAATATACGTTTACCTTTCGGATTAACACTTAGCCAAATCTTTGATTTGGTGTTTATCTTACTTTTTTTTTAAATGCCAAATCAAAGATTTGGCGACAGTATAAATACACACAGGTCTCTGTAAAAGTCCATAATAGCTATGTTTTATGCACATTGTTGCCAACCGTTATTATTCAATATTTTTGATGATTTCGATAGTTTGTTTTTTCTCAATCGGCTTTTTAATTCGGATATTTATTTTTTTATAGTTCCATTCGTCATGTATTAGGTCAGCAGAAATATCCATTCTCCCACGTCCTTTTGTTCCTACCACACGAATTGATGAGTTTATAGTTTTATATTCATTTGAATATTTAACTACTCCTTCTAAAATAGCAAGTTTATCAATCGGTTTTATTTCGCCAAGCAATTCCGATGCTCGTTCATCAGATTTTACTTTTTCTAGTGCGTTTTCATAAAGTTCAGTTTCTGAATATGCTCTGACTATATCAGCACTATTTCCCGCAACTCCTGAAGAAATTAAAAATACAATTAGAATTAGTATTATGCCACTCACAGGCACAAGCCACTTCCAATTCTTTTTCCACCAACTTCTTTGTTTAATCAGTTCGTTATTCATTTGTAATTTTTATCAGTTTTTATTTCAGCTCAATTCTTAATCCGCTTATGAATTTATTTTTTTCCACCATTCGCTGGATGTCGGACATAGGCATATTCATATCCCATTTCCTTTATTTTTAATTCGGCTTTTCTGCCTAATGCTATTATTTTTTCAATCGGAACTAATGGTTGGCAACGGTCTTGTATATGAAAAGTAGCAGTTTTTATGCACTAACTTTTTAGTTCATAACTGACCTTTATTATATCATTTACCTTTCGTTTAAGCTTCAAAATCGCTATTTTTTATAGCATCGATGAAAAAGCAGTAAGTCAAGTATCTTTAAAGTTCATCAAAACAATTAAGATATGAAAACTCAACAAACTGCTAATTCAAAGTTATTCATTGGCATCGACATTCACAAACGGAGTTGGAAAATTCATTGCGCAACAGATCTGTTCTGTGGCAAGTCTTTTTCGATGAATCCTGAACCGGAACAACTCAAAGCTTACGTATCAAAGCATTTTCGTGATTATGAAGTATCAACGGCCTATGAGGCAGGTTGCTGTGGATATTCTGCGCATCGGGCTTTTGAATCCTATGGTTGGTTTTCTTTGGTGGTGAACCCTGCTGATATTCATAGAAAGGGCAAGGAGAAGCATACCAAGACCGACAAGATCGATGCCCAATTGATTGCAAGAGAATTAAAAGATGGTCGACTGGATGGTATCCATATTCCCGATGTCCATCGCGAGGAGCTCAGAAGTCTGTTCCGTCGTCGCAACGATTTGGTGAAAGACTTTAGAAGAATCAAGAGTTATATCAAGATGCAGTTATTGTATTTCGGTATCAAGGAGCCCGAGGAGTTCGACAACGACCATTGGAGCCACAAGTATCGCAATTGGTTAGACGCTATGGTATTTACTTACCCAACGGCCAAAGCGACCTTAGAGAGCCGAATGCGTTTCTTCCGTTTCGTGGACCAAGAACTCAGGGATGTTTCGACAGAGCTCAGGCGATATTGCAAGACGCATCATAAGAAGGACTATATGTTACTTAGAAGTATTCCAGGAATCGGAGGCATAGTTGCTTGTAGTATTTTATGTGAGTTGGGCGATTTAAGACGCTTCAATAGTGTGAAACATTTGGCGGGTTATGTTGGTCTAGCTCCAGGGGTATATCAGAGTGGAGGCAATTATAAGACATTAGGTATTACTCCACGAGCGCACCGTTTGATACGGAGCTATTTTGTAGAGGCGGCTTGGCAGGCTATACGCGCTGACCCAATTATGCAAACCTATTATCGCAAACACCAAGGTAGAAACGTAAAGAGTATCATCATTAAAGTAGCTCGAAAACTGCTCAGCAGAACTTTGGCGGTTATCAAAACAGAGACTCCTTATGCGATTGGTGTAATTGAATAAAAAATAGAGAATTAAACAATAACAAAGCTCACAAAATAGTAGACAAACCTTAACCACAAAACAACGTGGGTGATGTACTAGTTACAATCACATTTTTATAGCAAGTGGTGAGGTTTATTATAACTTATAATCATACAGATGCTGGTGACGACCCAAAAACAGGGCTGATCACACATAGGATGCGGAGCAAGTTATATTAAAAAATAAAAAAGTGGTTTAAGTAAATAAAATATAAATAGTAACTTTGGAGTACTGGACTAGGGCTTTTCATAGGACACGTTGTTGTACAACGATTGATAATATCCCATACAATCATTATTCCGATTTACAACTCAGACTACAGAATAAATTAGTAAATAGCCAAACAGA
>RCNF010001915.1_pt1 | contig 17384 bp, 14 predicted proteins | sample 2041311 | NCBI WGS metagenome assembly RCNF01 (sample SAMN09708228, study PRJNA481090) | Marine sediment metagenome, whole genome shotgun sequencing project. | biome: marine sediment; feature: ocean; material: sediment; isolation source: Sewage treatment plant 2 marine sediment (STP2) ... | reverse complement strand
CGCTTGCGACGCAGATGACCTGGAAATGCGCGCTGCTCGGCGTTCCATTCGGCGGCGGCAAAGGCGGGATCAAGTTCAACCCACGCGAGCACTCGCTCGATGAGCTACGGCGCATCACGCGCCGATTCACCCACGCCTTGGGCAGTAATATCGGCCCGTCGCACGACATTCCGGCACCCGACATGGGAACCAACTCCCAGACCATGGTTTGGATGATGGACACGTACCTCAATACCGGGCCTACGTATGAAAAGAGCGACCAGCGCGCGGTAGTGACCGGAAAGACCATCAATTCGGGAGGCTCGGAGGGCCGCGAAGCGGCGACCGGCCAGGGCGTGGTGCATTGCATCAAGGAGTGGGCGCGCGAGAATCGCTTCGATCTCGAAGGCTCGACCGCCATCGTTCAGGGCCTCGGCAACGTGGGCTCAAACGCCGCCGTTCTACTATCGAAGCTCGGAGTCTCGACGATCGCGACCGGCGATCACTCCGGCTATCTGCGAAACGAAGAAGGCTTCAACGCGCACAAGCTTCAGGACTACGTGCAGGCCAACGGCTCGATCACAGGTTACCCACGCGGCGACGCGATTACGCGCAAAGAGTTTTTCGAAACCAAGGCAGACTTGTTCATTCCCGCCGCGCTCGAAAATCAAGTCGGCGCAGAGGAAGGAAACAATCTCAAGGTGCGCTTGATCGCGGAAGGCGCCAACGGCCCTATCAACCCGGACGGAGCCGCGGTGCTGGCCGACCGTGGCATTCCTGTCATCCCCGACATCCTGGCCAACTCCGGCGGCGTCACCGTCAGTTATTACGAGTGGGTGCAGAACAGGAACAGCGAGCACTGGGACTCTGAAGAAGTGCAGCGGCGGTTGCTTCACATGATCCGTCGCGCGTACCAGCGCACGATGTTCTACGCGACTGAAAAGAAGGTCGATCCCCGCATCGCGGCATATTCCCTCGCGCTCGAAAGCCTTGCGACTTCCTACGCGGAGCGCGGCATCTTTCCCTGAACAATCTGGAAATTCTGGACCTCCGACGGGGACCGACGAGGCCCCGGGCGCCTTGACAATTGGGGCCTTGGGAAGCACTTCCAGCAGTCATGATTGCCCAAGCGGTCTTTGAAGGAACGATCCCGGAGGAAGGCGTCGGGGACCTGCTTGGCGGCCTCGAAGAGATCCGCACCACCGGCGTGCTGACCTTTCAAAGCGAGTCGGGCTCGGGCACCGTTCGGCTCGTGCAGGGTCAGGTCGCGGATTCCGAAACATCGACCGACGAAGAACGCGCGCTTCAGGTTCTGCTCTCCCTCCGCGAAGGTGAGTTTGCGGTGTATCCGAAGCTTCCGCACCTCCCGGTTTCGCGAGGCACCGACACCACGCGGCGCGGCTCGATCGCCGTACATCCGCCGGCCGATTTGATGCGCTATTGCGAGGGGGCGGGCCTCACCGGCCGGCTTCTGCTCGAGCATCGGGGACGGCTTGCGATCGCGTACTACGAGAAGGGCGAGCTTCAGGACGTCAGTATCGATGGTGGGACCGCTGCAGATTACGTGCTGGCCCTCGAATGGACCGAAGGGACGTTTCGCGTCGATGCCGTCCCGCCGCCGCGAGAAACATTGCCCCCGGCGCTTCGCGACAAGGCTTCCACCGCGCCTCCGACAAACCCAACCGTCCTTCCCTTGCTCGATGCCTTCGAAGAAGGTCTTGCCGACCTTGGTCGTGTCGACGCGACTCCGGTCTCCGGACTCGGACCTCGCATGGAGCTCGACGAGGACGCGACGATCCGGATCATTCGCCGGCCAGGGGAGGACGATCTGCCCGAGCTTCGGCCGAGCTGGCACGCCCTCGACTATTCTCCCTCTTTCACAACGGAATCTGCTACAACTAGCCCGGTGAAGTCGAAGGACGACGGCAGGCGGATTGGTTTCTTTCGGACGCTCGGATGGGTCGGCGGGGTTTTCCTCGTAGTGGCCGCGTGTCTCTGGCTTCTCGCCTCGCTCCCGCCACTGGAGTAGTCTGGCCGTCGTGAGCCCGCGCTTGCGACCGGGACGCTGGCTGCCCAGCCGGATCGCCTTCCTTCACCTCGTCTCGCTTCTGGCGGCGGGCGTGACGTACCCCTCGATCGCCGGTGCACAGGATGTTGATCCCAGGGCTGAGCCTTATCGTCCCGGCGACGCCGTTCCGGCCCCCAAGGAGCAGGATGCATCCGAAGACGAAGACCCGGGAGAGTTTCGCGACCCCTATGGGGTAGCCAGCGAAGGTCGCCATTCGGATCAAGTTTCCTCGCAGGTCCGCTATGTGCTCGAGGGCATCGTCGTCATCGGCAACAAGCGAACGAAAGCGCATGTGGTTCGCAAGTTCGTTCCATTGAAGCAGGGCGACTTTCTCGATCCTGAATCACCGGAGCTCTTAGATACCGAATGGCGACTGATGGGCACCGGCTGGTTCGACAGCGTCGACATCCGTCTCGAGCGCGGCGCGGAGCTGGGCTACGTGGTGCTCGTCGTCCAAGTGAAGGAGCGCAACACCTTTGTGATCGAGAAACTAGTCGCAGGCCTTTCGAAAAGCGTCCGACGAACCACCGACAAAGGCCGCACACTGTTTCCTTGGCTTGGCTTCAAGGTCACGGAGACCAACCTCGCCGGCCTCGGCATCCGCCTGTCCGGGACCGCGCTGATCAGCGAATTCCAGCAGGGCGGACGCTTAGACCTACGGTACCCGAAGCTCATCAAGGATGAATACGGCGTCCGCTTCGGCACCTTCTTTCTCAATGGCAGAGAGTTTTACGGGAACAATCCCTTGGTCAGCGTGCCCTGCGGTGCACCGACCTGTCCTGGCAGCTCGAAAGTCACCAACGCGGTCGTCCGCTATCGGCGGGGCGGTTTCATGGTCGGCACCGGCAAGGAATTCACCTCCAAGCTGCGCTACAGCCTCGATTGGATCGGCGACATCGTCAGCGTGCTCAACCGCCCTGAGGCAGCCAGCCAGGTGGTTGGCAACGAGATCCAGCCGATCGATTTCTCGATTCAAGACGGCAGGAGCTTCGTTTCTTCGCTGCGGTTCACGCTGACCTTCGACAAGCGCGACGACCCCGGCATCACGAAAGAAGGCGTCTTGTTCGTCGGTAACGTCACGCTTGGAACGCGCGCTCTCGGCAGCGACTACGACTATATCAAGATCGATGTCTGGGTCAGGCGATGGTGGCGGCTTCCGTGGAAGCATACGATTCGGATCGGATTTTTCGGCGGTGCCGCCTTTGGGAACACGCCGTTCTTCTACCTCTACCACATCTCGGATCTCTCGGATTTGATCCCGTCGAGATTTCTCGAGATGCAGCTCGACGCGCGTCCACCGCCCAATCTTCTAGGCACTTCGATCGAAAACAACTACCTCGGCGAGCTCGCCTGGCGGCTCGACGTCGGATACGACGTGCCTGTCTACCAAAACGCGCGCGAACGAGGGCTTCGCGAGGTCGACCTTTATGGACTGATCGGGCTGATCTCGTTGACAGACCTGAGAAACCAGCGGACCGGGTTCGGCGGGGTCATCGGCTACAGCGGCGCCTCGCGCTTTCCGCTCGACCTGACCTTCGACATTGGATTTCGGTTCGACACGAGGGTCGGGGTTTTCCAGTTTGGTTTCTCGACGATATTGGGGTTCGTCCGCCTGTGAGATTCGGGCTTGCAGCGTTGGTCTTGCTGATCGCTGCGGTCGCCTACGGGCAGTCGCAGCTTCCGCTCCGTGACCTTGGCGTGACCTGGTCACGCGGTGCCGCCCGGGTGTCGTTCTCTGCAAAAGATCTCGCCGACGAGCGCGTGCGTCGGGCGCTATCGAGCGGGCTTCGAAAGCGCATGGAAGTGACCGTCAGCGCACACCTGAGCGGCTCGAACTGGAGGATGGGCGTCCGGCAGTTTGGCTGCGACGTCACCCTCGACCTCTGGGAGGACGGCTACCTCGTTCGCATCGGCGATCAAAGCGAGCGGCTCAAGACGCTGGAACAGGTGCTCGACCGCTGCCTGGTCGTCCAAGGCCTGTTCGTTGGGGAGCCGAGAAGCTACGAGCTACAGCGAGGACGAGATATCTACTTCGCCGTCAAGGCGGAGTTCAATCCGATTTCGAAGAAGCAGTGCACCGAGCTAATCCGTCCTGCCTCTGGCGGAGACCCGGTCGGTCCCATTAGCGTCAACATCGTCAGGCGCCGGATCTGCAAAGCCGAGCGCAGCATCGCGTTCCGAAGCGAGCTCTTGAAGGTGCCGGAATGAGCCGATTCGAGCGCAAGATTCTATTCGCGATCGGCTTGTCGGTGTTTCTGGCGCTCGGCGGCAGCATTTTCCTCGCCCAGGGCGCGCTGCGCGACGTCTACGCGGTTGGGGTGAACGAGCGCTTTGGCGCAGAGCTGGTTCACGGCGTAGAGGCGCGTCGCGGGCAGCTGATGGCGCTGCGCGAGGGGTCCGATCAGGTCGCAGACGCCGTGCTGTGGGCAATCGAAGCCGAGCTTGCCCGCAGCCGAAGCGTTGCAAAGCTCGAAAGCCGTCTTCGCGAGCTCCTCGGACGGTACGAAGTCGTGCAAAGCATTCGCATCATCGATGACGCCGACGAGGTTCTCGCAACTGTGGCTCGGCCGCCGGACCCCGCGGGCGACGCGCTACGAACCACGATCCGCGATCGCGAGACGGGCAGAGGAGCACGCAAGCTACAAATCGCGGTCGAGGTTTCAGTGCCGGAGCGGTACTTCGAGCGGCTCCAAGAAGCCGGCGAGGTTGCCGATGTATACTCGCGCCTACAACAGCAAGGCGCTTCCGTTTCGGACGTGTACGCGTGGGTCTTTGGGGTGCTGGCGTTTTTCGTCATCCTCGTTGCGTTCCTGATCGGTGCAATCGTGTCGCGTCGCGTCACTCGCCGTGTCACCGACTTGGCCGAGGCCTCTCGAAAAGTCGGCGCTGGTGATCTAACGGTTTCTCTTCCAACCGGTGCCAGGGATGAGGTCGCCGAGCTCACGAAGGCTTTCAACGAGATGGTTCGCGACCTGCGTGATTCCCGCACGCGCATCGAGTACCTGCAGCGTATCGGCGCCTGGCAGGATTTTGCTCGTCGTCTTGCCCACGAGATCAAGAATCCGCTCACACCCATCCAACTTGCCGCTCAGGAGATGGCCGAAACCTATGCCGGCGAAGACGAGGCCTTTCGGCAGAAGCTGCAGCAGGCGCGGGCGATCATCGAGGAGGAGGTCGCTACGCTCCGCCGGCTCGTCGGAGAATTCAGCGCTTTTGCCAAGCTTCCGAGGGTAGATCTATCCCCATCGGATCTGTGCGATCTCATCCACAGTATCCAGGTTTCAATTCCAGCGGTCCTCGAAGATGTGGGCCACGGAGCTGCGGCGCCGGTCGAAGTTCAGCTTACTTGTGCAACGGAACCCATCCGCGTGCGTATGGACCCCATGATGCTCAAGCGAGGTGTCGACAACATTTTACGGAATGCGATTCAGGCGGTCCACGAAGCAAGTCCAACGGGGGGCGGCCGTGTGTTCGTCCACGCGTACCAAAGCAGGGGGTCTGGATTCGTCGAGATTCGCGACAACGGTCCCGGCATCGACGAGGAGAACTGGGAGCGCGTTTTCGATCCGTACTACACCACCAGGGCCGAGGGTACGGGCCTTGGGTTAGCGATCGTGAAAAAAGTGGTGTTGGAGCATGGTGGCGAAGTGCGGCTCGATCGAGCGCCCGAAGGGGGAGCGCGCTTCAGAATCGAGCTTCCGCTCCTGGAGTCATGATGACTGACTCGCCCAAGCCCGCAGCGCCAAGGTGGATTCATTGGCTCGTCACCGCGATGGTCTTCGCTGCGCTTTACGCCTGGATGACCCGCGGCAATGCGTCCCCTCTGATCGGGCAGCAAGCGCCTGACCTGAGCATGGCGGTCGCCGCTGGGGCCGAGCCGAACAGCCCAGGCAAGGTGACGCTCTCCGAGATGTCTGGTGGAGTCGTGGTCCTCGACTTCTGGGCTAGCTGGTGCGGCGCCTGCAAACGAACGACACCGATTCTCAACGAACTCCGTGGGGAATTCGCCGGGCGCGGCGTTACGTTCTACGCGGTGAACGTCGAGCCCTTCGACCGCCAGAGCCTTCAGGCTGCCCATGCCGCGTTTGGGACCGAGTTCCCGAGCCTCCACGACCGCACCGGCACGGTTCAAAGGCGATACGCCATCAAGATGCTGCCCACGGTGATCGTGGTGGGCCCGGATGGCGCAGTGCGCTGGGCTTCCACCGGCGTTCCGAGCAAGATGCGGCTGCGCGGAGCGATTCGATTTCCGATGCTCTCAACTAGCCGGATTCGGTCATGGTTGACGTCCTGGGGCCCCGCTGATAGCTTCGCCGGCCGCATGGCGCCCACCTCGTAGGCTGCCCGCGAGTGGAGGAAATGCCTTGGTTCAAGCGCTTCAGGGTCCGAGCTTAGAAGAGCGAGTCGCCCAGCTTCAAGACTTGCTCGATTCTGCCAACGTGCGGGCGCGGCAAGAGTATCAAGAGCGCTTCGACATCGCTTGGATTTACCACGACAGTGCGCTCGAAGGCGTCGTCTACTCCATGGACGAGCTCAGAGCGGCCATTTACGACGAGGCGATCACAGACCCAGCGCTCATCCCGGTCTATGACGAGGTCCGAAACCACATGGGCGCGATCGAGATGATTCGCGAGATGTCCTCCCGACGCCGGTTCACGGTGAACCTCGACGCCATCAAGAAGCTCTACGCTCAGCTGGCTCCCGAGGAGCTCGAGGGGAAGGGGCCGCCGAAGTACCGCAAGGACATGCCGCTTCATCGGCTTTACTTCCATGAGATCTCGCAGCCGGACAAGATCAGCTACCGCATGCGGCAACTCGTCCAATGGCTATCGGATCCGGATACCAAGAAGACCATGCATCCGGTTCGTATGGCGAGTAAGGCGCACTACCAGCTGCTTCACATCTATCCGTTCCCGCGACATAGCGGCAAGGTCGCGCGACTGGTGATGAACCTGATTTTGATGCGAGGAGGGTTTCCTCCGGTCGTGATTCATGCAACCGAGCGGCAGCGCTACTACGAGGCTCTGCGCAGCGGGGAAGACGCTACCTCGAATCTCGTGAACCAGGCGCTTGGCGCGGCCATCGAAACTGCGATTCAGTACTTCGAAGAAATGAAATGACCGGCTATCGCGCGTCTTCGAGGAAGCGCGAAAGGGCCGAAATCACCGCGAGATAGCGCGCACCGGCCCGCAGCGTTTCCGCAGCGTTTTCAGGGGAAATTCCACCGATGGCGACCAGCGGCGTCGAGACGGACTCGCAGACCTTCGAGAGCTTCGCCAGGCCCACGATGGGGTCCGGGTTCTCCTTGGTATGGGTTGGGTAGACCGGGCCGAACGCAATGAGATCCGCGCCCTCGGCCTCGGCCGTGATTGCCTGATCGAGGCTGTGCGTCGACACTCCGATCTGCATGCACCCGACCACCTTTCGGGCATCAGCGATCGAGAGGTCGTCTTGTCCGAGATGTAGAGCGTCCGCCTCGACCAGGCGTGCGATGTCAGCTCGGTCGTTGATGACGAAGGGAACCCCGGCGTGCCCGCAGGCGGAACGGATCCGTCTGGCGATCTTGAGAAACGACAGGTCATCGAGGCGCTTGGCTCGAAGCTGCACGATGGCGCAGCCGGCGTTCAGCGCCTTGAAGGTGAGCTCCAGTGGGCGTTCTGCATACTCCGCATCCACGATCGCGTACAGCGATTCAATCAAGCGGCTCGTCTCCGGTTAGCCTGCCGTAGAGATCCGGACGGCGATCGCGAAAGAACCCCCAGTTGGCGCGGTACCGGCGAAGCGCATCGCGATCGAACGAAGTGGTTGCAACGCCTTCCTCGTCCCGCCCGAGCTCGGCGCACAGGTCGCCCCGCTGGTCGCAGACGAATGAGCTTCCGTAGAAGGTCAAGCCAGCTTCAGCCCCAATGCGGTTGGCCGCGGCAACTGGCATGGCGTTGGCCACTGCGTGACCGACCATCACGCGTCTCCAAGGCGCCTGGCTGTCTTCTTCCGGCGCCTCAGGCTCGCTGCCAATCGCCGTTGGATAGAGCAGAACCTCGGCCCCTTGTAGGGCCATGCTGCGGGCGGCTTCCGGGAACCACTGGTCCCAGCAGATGCCCACGCCGACGTTTCCGTGGCGCGTCTTCCAAACCCGAAAACCGGTATCTCCTGGACGAAAATAGAATTTCTCCTCGTAGCCGGGGCCGTCCGGGATGTGACTCTTTCGATATGCGCCAAGCTGCTTTCCGTCGGCGTCGATTGTCACGACGCTGTTGTAGTAGGCCTGTCCTGCCCGTTCGAATAGGGAGATCGGAAGCACCACGTCGAGCTCATCCGCAAGAGCCTGCATATGACCCACCGTAGGATGTGAAGCGAGAGGCGCCGCCAAGTCGAACGCACGCTCGTCCTCGGTCTGCGGGAAGTAGGGGCCTTCGAAGAGCTCCGGGGTGAGGATGATCTTCGCGCCGCGCCCCGCGGCCTCGCGAATCAAACCTTCGACACGTGCGATGTTGGCTTTCCGAGCGTCACCGAGTGCGCATTGAACGATTCCGATCGAGAGGGAAGACGCGGTCATGACGTGCTGGGCTGGGCTTGGATGACGCAGTGAAACGCTCCGCCTCCCCATAGCAGGTCTGCGGCGGGCAGGCCGATCACCTCCCGGCCCGGAAATGCGTCGGCGATAGCTCCGAGCGCACCCTCGTCTTCAGAGACGCCGTAAGTCGGAACGATCACGGCGGAGTTGGCGACGTAGAAGTTGCAGTAGCTGGCGGGCAGAGGCTCGCCGTTGGGAGCCTGCAGCGCGGGCGGCGCGGGGACTCCAAGCACATTGAGGCCGGCAGCGCGCAGCTTCTGCTCGATTGAACGAAGCACCTTGTCGTTCGGCGCGCTTGGGTTCGACTTCATGCAGATGACGGTGTCGGGCGCGGCGAATCGTGCGACCATGTCGACGTGACCGTCCGTATGGTCGTGTTCCAAGCCCTCATTGAGCCAAATCAGTCGCTCCATCGACACCCGGTTCGCCAAGGCTCTTTCAAAAGCTGCGCGCGTCAAACCCGGGTTTCGATTCGGGTTCAAGGCGCAGGAGGCTGTCGTCAGAAACGTCCCTTGGCCGTTCGTGTCGAGGGCGCCCCCCTCGAGGATCACTGGACATTCGAAGCGCCGCGCCTGCAGATGTTCGGTCAGCCAGGTGCTGACGCGCCCGTCGAAAGGCATTTCGTACTTGCCGCCCCAGCCGTTGAACTCGAAGCACAGAGCACCCAGCTCGCGGTTGTCTGGGTGCCCAAAAAGCGGCGCCGTGTCGCGGAGCCAGCAATCGCCGTATTCGGTGGTTACATAGCCAAGATTGCGAACGTCGCCGATCAACGACCGCGCGCACGCTTTGACTGCTTCGTTCCGCACGAGCAGCCGTACAGGCTCGTCTCCTCGGTCTGCGATTGTGCGACATAGGGCGGCAATCGACGCCTGCGCCGCGTCGAGATTGAACGGCCATTCCTCCTGCAGATAGGGAAAGGCAAGCCAGCAGGCGGAATGCGGCTCCCACTCAGCCGGCAGCCGAAGTCGTTCGTTCACGCTCGAAACCTACCACGCGAACACGCGTGTCTCTCCGAAGCGACTGACCATGGCGTCCACATGTTCGAGGACCGCGCGACGGCGCTGTTCGAGACCGTCTAGTTGCTTTTGATTCAGGACGGGTGCGAGCGGATCTTCAAGCAATTTGGCAGCAAAGCGCTGGATATCCAGCGCTCGCACCGCGTCGATCGTGGACCGTCGAAAGCGTTGAAGAGCCTTCAAGCGAGCCTCCATCAAGCCAAGGCGCTGTTCTCCGAGCCAGAACCCAGCGCCATTGTCCAAGTAGATCAATGGCCCGCTTTTTCCGCGAGATCTCAGATTGGTGAAGTCGCCGCCCCAGCGGTCCACGTTTTGGGTGAGATAGTCGAAGACGATCAGATCGGAAAGCTCCGCCGGCCGCGCCTCGATGTCCGGAGCCTGCGCGGTCGGGCGGGTCGGATCCGTCGCCTCCCGAATCCCAGGACGGCGATTCAGGTCCGCGCGATAGTCTACCGGACGTTGGTACGGCGTGATCGGAAGCGACTTCTGGACTCGTACCCAGCGTTCCCAGTTTCGGCCCATGCGAACTCGTTCGAGAGGCTCAGGGATCCACCAGACGAACGCTCCCTTGAGCGTGCCGTCCTCTTCGATGCCAAGCTCGCTCACCCTCGGGTCCGACCCCGCGGCGGCTCGAAGCTCGCTCCAGCGAAACCTGCGACCGGTCGTCGGGGGTACGCGGCCCATGCCGAGCTCGCGATCCAAGTAGTAGGCGGCGACCTCGGAGTACCAGTGTGCGGCTGAAAAGGTTTGCTTCGGCTTGAAGTAGCCTAGTGTGCCGTCGGTCAGCGTGACCTTGAACGCCAGGCTGCGACCGCCCTTGCCCTTTTTCACTTCGGCAAGCTCAGCGGTCCGCAGGGCCTCGATTCGCCGGGCGTCGGGATGTCCGAGGAAGGCCGCGCCCGTGTCCTCTGCGGCTCCCGGCGACGGCCAAAGGAGCGCTACGATGACGAGAATGGGGGCTAGCCGCAGCACCTGCGGGAGCCTACTGCCGGCGGTTGCAAACCGACATTTTTCGGTTGGAATTCGCTCGGTGACCCCTCAGCTAGCCGCTCGGCGGGACATCGAGGCCGAGCAGGTCGACCTCGTGGCCGATCGATTGACGCTGGGCCGCGTCGTAGATCCCGCGCGCTAGCGCAACGTCTTGGATGGCAAGGCCCGTGGAGTCGAATACGGTCGTCTTCGAGACGTCCGGCCTCGGCGACAGGCCCGCAACGACTTCGCCCAACGTGCCGGCTAGTTGGCTGGCCTCGAAGTCGCCGGCGGTGAGAGGGACGTTGATCTCCCCGCTTGCCGTCGCCTGATGGAGGTCGTCGATGTAGACCGCCGAGCTCTGCAGCAGCTCGGTGGCGAGCTCCTGCTTTCCCGGTGCATCTGCGCCCATGGCATTGATGTGCGCGCCGCGCTCGATCCACTTTGCCTGCACGAAGGGCGTTCGCGACGGCGTCGCCGTGCACACGATGTCGGCGCCAGCCGCTTCTTCCAACGCGACAACACGCGCGCCAACGCGATCGGCGAAGGCGGCTGCGGCCGCTTCGTTGCGGTCGTAGGCGAGGCTTTCGAAGCCGTCGAAAACCACCTGGTGGGTGCCATGGAGGGTATGAGCCTGCACTCCACAGCCGATGAAACCGATCGTCTTCGGATTGCGCTGCGCGAGGTACTTGGATGCGACTGCGCCTGCGGCACCGGTGCGCAGCGCCGTGAGCCAGGTGCCGTCCATGATCGCGAGCGGAAACGCGTTTGCCGGATCGTTGAGCACGTAGACGGCCATGACGGTTGGTAGCCCGAATCTCTTGCGATTCTGGGTGTGCACGTTCACCCACTTGATGCCGGCAGAGTCGCCGAGACGCGATGGCATCGCTCGGAAGTCTCCGTCGTGATCCGCAATCGGCAAATAGACTTTCGCGGGCATGGTTGCCTCGCCGCGCCCGAACGCTGCGAACGCACCCTCGACGGCAGATACGGCTAGCTCCATCGTTGCGAGCCGTTCAACCTCGGATCTCGTAAGCATCAGCGTTTTCATGAGCTCAGCCTCCCCGCAAACCCTGTTCGCCGCACGGAGCTTTGGGTATAGTCCGCCGGGCTCACCGTAACTAGGAGAATGACGATGTCCCCTTCTGCACTTGCGCTCGTCGGCTATGTCGCTTGGACGATATTGTTGGCGGCGACGATCGTTTTCTATCGCACGGCGCTCGTGCTCAAAAAGGAACGCGCTGCAAACGACTTCCTCCCGAGTGGTGAAGACGTCTCTCCCCTCTCCAACAGACTTTGCCGCGCGCAGGCCAATTGCTACGAGAATCTGCCAGCCTTCGCGGCGCTGATCCTGCTTGCGCTGGTGACCGACAACGCGGGCATTACCGATTCGCTCGCGCGCTGGGTGCTCGTCGCGCGCGTGGCGCAGTCGACCGTGCATCTGCTTTCAACCAGCGAAATGGCTGTTTCTCTTCGCGCGATTCTCCTGCTCGTCCAACTGGGAATCGAGGCCTACTGGGTCGTACAGTTCGGCCTGTTGGGCTTTGGTTAGCCGGAGAATTAGTGGAAGTCTCGGGAGCGGTGGGTTTGCTCCGCGAGTGAAACATCGGGCGCCCACAAAGACTTCGCGATCAGGTGAATGACGCCGTCGGCCCTTTGAATCTCGCCGGTCACGCCGAGCAGGGCTGCGGTTTTGGCGAGCGCAGCGTGGCGGTCGAAGACCTGCTTCCAGACGACCACGTTGACGAAGCCGGTTTCGTCTTCGAGCGTGAAGAAGGTAACGCCAGACGCAGTGCCCGGGCGCTGGCGGCAGATCACCATGCCGACATACTTCAGCGCGTCCCCGTGTCCGCAGCTATGAATTCGACTTGCTTCAGGGATGCCTCGTGAACGAAGCGCGTCGCGAAGCCCTCGCATGGGGTGGCCGCGCGTGCTGTGATGACTCGAACGGTAGTCCCAGATCACTTCGTCCTCGCTTGCCAAGGAGGCAAATGAAATCTGACTCGACGCCGGCTCGAGCGGCAAGGAATCCTGCGCGAAACGCGAGAGGCTCCGCACCTGCCAAATCGCGTCGCGCCGGTTGAGCCCGAAGCACTCGAAGGCGCCTGCTTCGGCCAGCGCGTGCAGAGCCTTCTTATTGAGCCGCGTCTGCCGAACGAAGGTCGCGAGATTTGGCAGTGGCCTCTTCGTCGCCTCGACCCGTTTGCGCTCGAGTACTCCGAGCCCCTTCACGTATCGCAGCCCCATCCGTACCCCGTAAAGACGACGCTTTGGGTCGTCTACGGGGCTTGAGCCCTTCTCGCTGTCTATCGGGAATAGGGTGCAATCCCATTGGCTTTTGTTGATGTCGATGGGGTGAACCTCGACGCCGTGCCGCTTGGCGTCTTCGACCAGGGTGGCCGGGCTATAGAAGCCCATCGGCTGGGCATTGAGGATCGCGCAGGTGAACGCCTCGTGGTGATGACGCCGCAGCCAGGCGGTGACGTAGGCGAGCAAGGCAAACGACGCGGCGTGGCTTTCGGGAAAGCCATACTCACCAAAGCCGCGAATCTGCGAGAATACGCGTTCCGCAAAATCCTCGGGGATGCCCTCTTCGATCATCCTCGGAACCATGCGCGCGCGATGCTTCTCGATTCGACCGGACTTGCGCCATGCGGCCATGTCACGGCGCAGCTGATCGGCTTCGCCCGCCGTGTAGCCCGCCGCCTCGACGGCCAGCTTCATGACTTGCTCCTGGAAGATCGGAACGCCAAGCGTCTTCTTCAAGATGCGTTCCAACTTCGGGTGCGGATAGTCGACTTCTTCCTCGCCTTTGCGTCGACGCAAGTACGGATGCACCATGTCGCCTTGGATGGGACCAGGGCGCACGAGCGCGACTTCGATCACCAAGTCATAGAAGGTGCGTGGCTGAAGCCGTGGCAGCATCGCCATCTGCGCGCGGCTTTCGATTTGGAAGACGCCGACCGTGTCGCCTTTGGACACCATGTCGTATGTAGCTTTGTCTTCTGCAGGGACGGTTGCGATCTCGAGGTCTTGACCTTTGTGCTCGCGCAGCAGATCAAACGCACGGTGAATGCAGCTGAGCACTCCAAGGCCCAAGAGATCGACCTTGAACAGGGCTAGATTGTCGACGTCGTACTTGTCCCACTGGATGACGGTACGAGCCTCCATGCTTGCCGGCTCGATCGGGACGATCTCGTCGACCGGCCGGTGCCCGAGCAAAAACCCGCCTGGGTGAATCGACAAATGCCTTGGAAAATCCAGCACTTGAGTGGCCAATGACCAGAGCTGCCGTGTGGCCGGCGCGTCCTTGTCGAGGCCAGCCTCACGAAGGAGCTCGGGGTTGAAGGTGTCGTCACGATGCCTCAGCAGCCTTGTCGCGGTTTCCAGATCCGTTCGGGCCAAGCCAAGGACCTTGCCGACATCCCGGACCGCGGAGCGAATGCGATAGCGAATGATGTTTGCGACCATCGCAGCGTTGCGACGTCCGTACTTTTCGTAAACGTGTTGAATGACTTCTTCGCGGCGCTCGTGCTCGATGTCGAGATCGATGTCCGGAGGCTCGGCCCGCTCGACGCTCAAGAAACGTTCAAACAGTAAATCCATTCGCACGGGATCGATTGCCGTGATGCCCAGACAAAAACACACGGCGCTGTTGGCAGCGCTGCCGCGCCCTTGGCACAAAATGTTTTGCTGCCGGCAGTACTGGACAATCTCGTACATCGTGAGGAAGTAACCGCCGTAGTCCAGTCGGCGAATGATTTGAAGCTCGCGTTCGATCTGTGTGCGAACGTCGGAAGGCACCTTGCCTTGATAACGTGTGCGCGCACCACGAAACGTGAGGTCGCGCAGCCATCCCTGCTCACTGTGCCCCGAAGGGAGATTCTCCTCGGGATAACGATAACGAAGGTCGTCGAGACTAAACGTGCATTGCTCGGCGATCTCGAGCGTACGACGAAGGCATGCAGGGTCGTCTGCAAAGAGACGGTCGAGCTCCTGAGCGGGTTTGAGGTCGTGCTCTGCGTTTGCGTAGATCGTATGACCGGCCTCGGAAAGCACTTTTCCCTCTCGAATACAGGCTAGAATGTCTTGCAGAGGCCGCCGTAGCTTGTCGTGATAGAGGACTTCGTTGACGCCTACCGTCTGCACGGCGAGCTCTTTTGCGACGGAGCGCAAGGCTTTCTCTTGCGGCTTCTCGTGATCGCTCAGATGACGAGCACAAAGAGCAAACACCGACGAAGGGCCATGACTTGCATGTAAGGTACGCAAGGCTTCAGGGCTTGCAGCAAGAAAAAACAAATCGCGAAGTGGAGCGAGCTCTTCGCCGTAAATGAGAGAGGTGCCCTTTTCACAGCGGGCGTGCCCGAGTGACAAGACTCTACAGAGATCGGCATAACCGCGTCTCGTCTTGGCGAGCGCCACGACGCGCTGTGCATGCCCTTCGATCTCTACCATGAGTTGGGATCCAGTCACGATGCGAACTCCGAGCTCTTTGGCTCGCATCTGTGCGCGAACCAGGCCGTACACCCCGTCGCGGTCGGTGATTGCAACTGCGGGGAGACCAAGCGCATGTGCGCGTTCGACGAGCTCTTCGGGAAAGGATGCGCCTTCCAAAAAGCTGTGGTTACTCTTGACCCACAACGGAACGTAAGTGCTCATTCAATCGAGCACCCCGTGTAAGAACCAGCGCCTCCTCGGACGGTCGTAGAAGAGCCAAAGCAAGTCGCCGTGATCGGTTTCGGCGTAGTAGTAGTCGCGTTCGACGAGGCGCTTCCACCAGCCACCGCTCACGCGGTACGGCCCGTACATGTGCTCGATCGCATGGTTTTTTGCGAGCGAAGGACCGGCCTGGGGCTCCTTTGGAACACGTGGAGGAAGCGGTTTGGGGCGAGCGTAAACCCTTCGAACCATGGATGAAATTGGCGCTGCCTCGGATTGCTCGCCGAGCCGTGCATGCTGAATCGGCTCCCAAAGAAAGGAGGCCTCCGGCAAATGCGCTTCGCGAAGGCGTGCCTTGGTCACCGACTGTTCGCCGTACGTTGCACGGACCCGGTCGAGCGCACGGTGTGCGGCTCTCATGTCGCGACGAGGTTGATGACCGGGGAGCGCAACTTGCTCCGCCTGTGCGCGATCGGTCTTTGCAAAGACCTCCACTTCTTCGACGGCGCCTTGCAAGCTCCGCTCTCCGAGTCGAAGACGAATGAGCTCGAGCAACAACATCAGATCCAAGGTCGGCGAGGCCGGCTCGATTTGTTCTTGATGCAGGGGCGCACGTTCCAAATGGAGTGAAAGCTCGAGAGCTTGGATGGATTCTCCACGGGCGCGGACCTGATGAAGCAAAGAGTGCAAGGCGCCTTTGATTGCAAACAGCAGACGGGTTTGATCTTTGTCGGGTGGATCGACTTGAAAAGAGATGCGGGCCGGCTCGTCGATGACATGTGGCTGAATTGGCAGCTGCATGTCATCTGCAAACGAGTCGTGAAATGCACTTGCCCGCGCACCGAAACGGCTCAACAGCTCTCCTGCAGGCACGGCGAGAAAATCGCCGAGCGTTTCGATGCCCAATGCACTGAGGCTTTCGCAGAGCTCCCCGGGCAGATCGAATTCACGCAGCGCGGTTTTGTTCGAACGTTCGCGCTCTTCATCGGCACTCTTCGAGATGCAGACCCCGACCTGCGCCATCGCGACCGCGAGCGCCCGCTGGCGATGAAAGCCTACCGTCACCGAGTTGTGCCAGTGCCGGGCTCGTAAATATCGATGAATCGAGCTCGCCCAGTTGCGATAGCCGCCGTACAGTCGCCGGAGCCCTTCGGGGTCGAGCTGAAACGCGCCGGCCTGATCGAGCGCTTCGACCCGAGGCGAAAAGGTTTGAAGTGCTCCGGTCAGCTCGCGGCTGACCTCCGAGACTTCCTCGGGCAAGACGACGGCGGTGTGCAGATTCGGCAGAAGATCGCGCGCGACGGTTTGACGCATGCCGATGCGAAGGCGGCTTTTTTTTGCAAGCGCATTGAGGTGCGTGATGCGGCCGTTCGGGCCTTCGTCATCGACGACGACAACAGGCGCAGCGCTCCAACTTGGCTTTTTACGCAGCAGAATTTGCAATGGCAGCATCGGCAAAAGAACGCAGCTCACTCGCTTCATGACCTGCCTCGCAATCCGGACGGAGCGACTGGGTTGATCGATGAAAACTCGGTGGCGATTCCGACTTTGTCTTTGAGAACATGTGTGTGAACTTCGAAACGATCGGCATGAAGAGGACCGCGTTGTGGCTCGACTCGTAAGCCAACCAAAGGGCCCGAAGAAGGTTCTTCGCATGCGTTTGAAGTGAGCAAGAGAATGCGCCCGTCGTGCTGACGCAAGAGGCCTTGAAGACGACCTTGCCAGTTGACCGAAGAGCCTGGCGGGAGCGCATCGCTGAGGTCGATGACCGTTAAACCAAACGCACCGGAACGCGCAAGCCACTCGGCAGCGCGAACCAATGCGAACGGACCTGCATGACGCGGAACGTGAATTACGATGAACGAATCGAGATCGACTCCCGCCGCGTCGAGGTCGGGAGGAAACAAGGCGCCGTCTTTGGGCTGTACCCAGGCGACCAACTCGGCCCGCCCCTGCGCTTGGATCACGCAGGATACGGCCGTCGTCGTTCGCGCACAGGCATGCCGCCCCGAGAGCTCGACCAGCCGCCCCCGAGGCAAGAGCACCGAGAGGGGTAAAGCTTTGGCGCGAACATGCCGAGCCTCGAAATCGATGACAGTCCCAAAAGCCATGGGACCAC